>FWWM01005779.1_pt1 | contig 26674 bp, 8 predicted proteins | sample 2228351 | NCBI WGS metagenome assembly FWWM01 (sample SAMEA103939774, study PRJEB20133) | metagenome
CGTCAACCGGTTGCGTGATAACGGTCGGTGTTTCAGTCATGCCGTTAGCTTACCGCATTTCTCAAATCCGATCCAAAAATGAGCGAACCGAGCGTCTATAAACGAGCTTCTGTGAAATTAGATACGTGACAACGGGGGCAACAAGTAATCGGAATATCAGACGATCCAGTCCCACGTCGCCAGGCGCCAACCTCGGCCTTCGACCGCAATGGCGGCCATATACCCCGGGGCCGGGGTCAAGGTAGACAGGGACCAGCGCTGGGCTTCGTCGGGGAGGTCTGCTACCGACAGCAGCGCAGGCGGTTGCTCCGGGAGCAGCGAAACATCGAAGCGATCCAGTGGTAGCGAAAGCCCAAGGCCACGGGCTTTCACAAACGCCTCCTTGCAGGTCCAGCACCGGAAGAAAGCGCGCGGCTGATCTGTCGGCGGCAGCGAACGGAGCGCCATGACCTCTCTCGGAGAGAAGAACCGCTCGGCGATCCGGTCTTCTGCCAGCTCGGGGCGGATCCGTTCGATGTCCACGCCGATCTGTTTATCAAAGGTGACGCCGATCAATGCCAGGTCATCGCTGTGGGAGAGGTTGAACTGGAGGAAGGGAGGGGCGGTCTGCAGTTCAGGTGCCAACATCGGCTTGCCAAATGGATTGTGCCTGAAACGGATCTCCTGCGGCAGGCACCCACAATAACGGCTGAGGATTAGCCGTAAGGCGGCATGGGAGACGATGTGGCGGCGGCGATCGCGCGGGAACCGAAACCTCTCACTCCGTGCGCGTTCGTCTTCTCCCAGGATTTCGATCAAAGATGACAGGAAACCTTCCTCTGTCGTGAGCCTTACACGCCACAGATGCACCTCGTCGGGATCTGGAGAAAGGCGGGCCGGGGGAGGCCGCCAGGACAACATGGTCTCCAGGGATTGGCTTATCATGGGGATGGAAGCGAGGGGCCAGGCCCTGGTGTCCCTCGCGCATTGCAGCTATGCATCTTTCCTGGCCGCTTCCATCTGCTTGCGCAGACTCAGAGGGCGCATGTCGGTCCAGACTTCTTTGATGTAGGCCAGACATTCGGCCTTGCTGCCGCTCTTACCGACATCGCGCCAACCCGGCGGGATTTCCCGGTCTACCGGCCAGATGGAATACTGTTCTTCGTAGTTGACAACGACCCGATAGGTGGTGGTGTCTTCTCGGTCGTCCCAAGCCATAACGCCTCCTCAGGGGAACAAAGCTGAACTTCACTGAAAATTGTACTCGACTCCGGCAGTTTTGTCCAGTTTTCTGTCCCGGTTTTGCTGGCGACTGCCTCAACTGAACGGGAGAGCAAGTGGGCAAGTGGGCAGTTGAAAAGTTGACCAAGGGACACTCTCTTGCTATACTGTAAACCTAATCGTGATCCTCTCTTTGTCAGCGCCACTTTGCCTTGCATCAAGGGCCTGAGGATTATGGTCGGCACTTCGACGTTTCAAGGGGAGTAGAGCACCTATGATAGTACTGCAGATGCGACGACACCGCAGGAGGCTTTTGGCGGCCATATTGGGCCTTTTATGGTTGCTGAGTTTTGGCGCTCTGGCCTCGGCTGACTGGACGACCATCAACACCAACAACGGCGTGATTGATACGGTCTGGGGTAGTCCCGACTATTCCGATGCCTGCACGTTCACCTCCCGCCAGGTGGACGAGATCAAGGACGCCTGGGTGCGCTGGGACGGCACCAGCCTCTACTTCCGTATTGACACCTGCGCAACGCCGCCGTTGACCGCGGCCGGGGGCGGCAAGTCCATGCGTGCCGTTGCCGCCATCGACTGCAACAACGACGGCGACTTTACCGACGGCGACACTGCCAGCCCGCCCAACGGCGATCGGTTGGTGGTGTACTACGACAACACGGTTTCCGGCAGTGCCGAGCAGGTGTGGATCTTGCAGGGCAACAACGCACCGGTCATCCAGGTGCCCGGCGGCAATACCAACGCCGAGGAGGTGCCTACGCCTGCTCCTTTGGCGACTACTGTCGAGTGGAAGACGCCGGTACAGTATCTGTATGCTGGCTGCCGTCCCACTACTGGCCCGTTGAACATCCGCATTGCCACGGTGGAGGTGGAGGGCTCGACATCCAGCATTATTGATTATACAGTTACTGACATCCACTGGTACAATCCTATAGATTACGGCGATTTGAACAATCCGGACCCGGCCGCCAACACCTGCACGCAATATCCCACGCGGCTGCCCTGCGATGGCGCGCGGCATGGGATCGTGGCCGGCGCAGCCATTCTGGGTCTGACGGTGGATCCAGACCAGGGCAACCTGCACGGCACTACCGCCCTGGCCGACGACCAGAGCAACACCGGCTCACCCGATGACGAGGACGGCGTGGCGCCTACGCGCGGTGTTGCGTGGAGCACAGGCAGCGGCGGCTCGCTGTCTGTAACAGTCTCGGGCGGTACTGGCTATTTGAGCTGCTGGATAGATTGGAACGGCAACAATAGCCTGACCGACACAGGAGAGAAGGTCATCAACGACCTGGCTGTCAGCCCAGGCAGCTACGTCCAGACCTTCCCTGTGCCGGTGAGCCCCCTCAACCTGTTCTACGCTCGCTGCCGCGTGTCGCCGACCACCGGCGCCAGCGTGACCGGGCCGGTCTACGGCGGCGAGGTGGAGGACTACCGCTGGCTGCCACAGACCAGCGACCTGAGCATCAGCAAGCCCAATGCCAGCGACGTTCAGCTCACCTGGAGCGATCTGAGTGCCAGCGACAGCTACAACCTCTACCGCAGCCCCAACCCCTACTTCGACCTGGGCGATGCCGGGGTGGTCTTGTTGTCCGGCTCTCCCTTCGCCGACCCGCCGGTGACCGACGCCGGCGTGCTGGGTGACGCCAGCGACGACAACTACTTCTATGTGATGACTAAGCGTCGCGTGATGGATAGCGTCACCTACGAGTCGGTGCCCAGCAATACGGTGGGCTTGTTCGAGTTCGCGTTGACACCTGGCACGCCGTGAGTTGTCGAGGCCGGGGAACTGGGGAAAGGAGGAAAATCATGTTTTTAGGCAGCTTTGGCTGTAAGAAACCTTTATCCTTTGGGTTGCTGGCCCTTGTTGCGGCTGGCATTCTGTCGCTGGGTAGCATCACTGTTCTGGCTGTAGGTTTTGTCATCGACACAAATGATGGTTCTGTGTCGGAGTGGAGCACGCAAGGCGTGCCGTTGTTCACCGAGGATCCTGCGGGCGACGTGCTAGCGCCGAACGGCGATCCGGGCGTGGCTACGGACGATATCGTGCGCGGCTGGGTAGCCACCGGGGTGACCCCTGGGGGTACGCCTTCGCTCTTCTTCCTGGTAGAGATGGCGTCGCTGCCGGCCAGCTCGGCCGGTAATCGGGCGGTAGGGGCGCTGATCGACTGTGATCTGAACGGCGATGTCAACGAGCGACAGGACCGCTGGGTAGTTTATCAGGCCAGCGGCACGCCGGCAGACTTTGTACGCCTGTACACAGGGGACCAGATGTACGGTTTGACCACTGGCTCGGGCTCCGACAAGGTGTTGGGCCAGCGGGTGCAGCGCTATTTGGAGTGGGCGGTGCCGATATCGGCCCTGCCCATCACCGGCGACGAGCCGCCGACCATCGAGCCGGTCGTAGACTGCAAAGGGACGGTTGCCATCCGCTTTGCCAGCACCTATCACGACGCCTTTTTCGGTGGGTTGTTCACGATGCTGGACGTCACCGAGCCGTTGTACCTGTTCGACATCCCTACCGGCCAAACCTTCACGGTGACGTTAGGCATCGAGACGCTGGCAGGCGGCGATGATGCCCGCCTCTTCTGGCAGACGACGGCGCCGGCCCAGACCTACGCGCTGTTGCGCAGCACCGAGCCTTTCAGCGGCTTTGCGACCATCACGACCACGACAGAGACCGCGTACGTGGATGCCGGCGTGCTGGCCGCCGCCGATCCGAACAACTACTTCTACCAGGTGCAGAGCGCGCCGGGTACCCCCACCGTGCGCCCCTCTGGTCGGGTGGGGCTGTTCAAGTTCATGCTGTCGCCTGGTTCCGAGTAGTTCAGTTGTCTTGGATGATGCCTGCACGTTTGCCTCCCGCCAGGTGGACGAGATCACACAGACCGCAAAAGCAGCGTCCTCCAAGTTCCCGCCAGCTCCTCCGAGTTCCCCCAGGTTTCTCCACACCCACCCTCCTCACCTCGCCAGCAGCTCGCGCGACAGAGCCATCAGCAGGTGCGTTCGGTTGGCCGGGCTGTTGAGGTAGAAGTGGTCGCCGGGGAACATGCGCAGGCTGAAACGGCCGGTGGTCTGCTCGCCCCAGGCGGCCAGCTCGTCGCGGTTGACATAGCCATCGGCCAGCCCGCCGTAGGCCGAGATGGGGCAATCCAGCGGCGGTTCGGCCTGGTAGACGTAGGTCTCGCATACGGCGAAGTCGGCGCGCAGGATGGGCGTCAGGAGCTGCAGCAGCTCAGCGTGAGCCAGCACCTCCTCCGGCGTGCCGTTGAGCTCGCGCAGTTTGGCCACGAATTGGTCGTCGGGCAACTGATGCAGCGGCGGGTTGCGGTCCGGCAGGTGAGGCGCGCCGTGTCCTGACACGAACAGATGCACCGGGCCGGGCCGCCCCTGACGGCGCAGATAGCGCGCCAGCTCGAAGCTGAGCAGCGCGCCCATGCTGTGGCCGAAGAAGGCGAAGGGACGGTCGAAGGCCGGCGCTAGGCCGGCAGCCACCGCCTCCACCTGGGGGCCCAGCCGGGTGGCCAGCGGTTCCCGCAGCCGCGTGCCGTGGCCGGGAAGTTGCACGGGACACACCTCGATGACGGCCGGCATCAGGTCAGCCCAGGGGTAATAGATGGAAGCCGCCGCGCCGGAGTAAGGGAAGCAAAAGAGCCGCATGGCTGCCCCCGGGTTGGGCTTGGGGCAAGAGAGCCAGGGATTGGATGTCATGCTGCCTTGTCCTCCTCCAGCACCAGTTGAATGCGGTGCAGGCTGTCCGTCAGGTCTGCGATGAGTTGCGCGTTGGACACCTGCCACTGTGTGCCGGGCATCATGGTGATGACGATCTTGTCGGCCATGATCTGGTAGTGCAGGCCGAAGTATCTGACATAAGGTAAGCGCACGCCGGGCCGGCCGACGATGGGCACCTCAGGGTAGATTTCCGGGTGTGAGACCAGGATCTCGCGCTCCAAGCCCGCAAAGGCGCCCAGTTTTCTCAGCAATCTTGCGCGAATGACAAGCGCAAGGGCTGTTAGTGGCTGGGCGGCACCTTTTTTGCATCGGACGAAAAGGTTCAGGATAACCGGCAGAGGCAGGAAGCGTCGTGCCTGCCGCGTGATCTGTGCCTGCTCGTCCACGGCAGCCCGCAGCAAACCGCGCAGATCCCCCCCCTTTGTAGTAACGGCTTCAGCCGTTGCCTTCGTAGTGACGGCTTCAGCCGTTCCCCCCAACATCGCTTCCGCAAACCGCTGCACCTGGGGGCCGGTGACCACGGCAGTAGTCAGGTCGGTACAACGATAGCGTGACATGGAGAGGAACTGGGTGATGCGGGTCGGCCGGCCCACCAACCGATTGCCCGTCATCTGCAGCGCCAGGATGAAGGTCGGGACCGCTTCGACCCCGTGTTGCGCGAAGAACTGCCGGCCGTAGCCGGGGATCTCGAAGGTTGCCGGCTGGCCGGTGTGGTCGAGCATGGCCTCCAGATCGCGGCGGGCCTGGGCCAGCAGGGGCTCGGGGATCTGCCACCGCAACCGCTCTATCTTCGTAGTAACGACTTCAGTCGTTACCGGACGACTGAAGTCGTCACTACCAGGGGATGGACGACTGAAGTCGTCACTACCAGGGGATGGACGACTGAAGTCGTCACTACCAGGGGATGGACGACTGAAGTCGTCACTACGAAGGGTGTCGCCCTCCTTTGTAGTAACGACTTCAGTCGTTACTTTCGCGGCGCGGCGCTGGATTTCCGCCGCGCCGCGCATCATCACGTTGCCGTCCAGATACGCGGTAAAGTTGCAGATGCCGCATGCCCGCGCGTTGCCGAACACCACCACCTGAAAGCTGGCATGCATCCAGCGGTTGTCCTGGTTGCGGCTGTGGCCGATCAACGCCGCCTCTTCCAGCGTCGCCGGCTGGTCGTCCAGATCAAGACACAGGGTGAAAAAGGTGTGGCGCAAGCGGCGCAACGACTCGCGGTTGACCGGGCTTCGCTGCAGGGCGGCAAAGGCCCGACGCTGCGTCGGATCGGTGGCGCAGGTCAGCACACCGGGAGAGCGTTCCCCCGGCTCGCGCGGCTCTTCTTTTGCCCTGCGCACGATCTCGACCAGGGCAGCTTCCAGCTCGGCTGCCGACGGTTCGGCGCCCGGCTCGCCGATGTCCAGCAGGTAGAAACGGCCGCCCACGATCACGTTGATCGTAGAAACGTGCTTGCTCTTGTACAGCCGAACCCGTCCTCCCTCGATCACCTGACTGGTGGAGAAGAAGTTAGGATACTGCCCCATCTCCAGCGGGTGTCCGCGCTGTGTGTCGGGAGGGAGCGCGCCGGTCATCAGGTCACGATAGAAGCTGCGCACGCCCAGGATCAGGGTCGCCGCGCGGGCCAGGGGCGAGAGGGGCCGTGGGTCGTCGGCCAGGGCCAGGGTGGCCGAGATCACCGGGGTTTGCAAACCGGGCAGGCGCAGGTTGTGCCGACGTTGCAGCGTCTCGATGTTCTCGGGCAGGTGCGCCAGCCAGGGCCGAAAGCCGGTGAGCGCCAAAGTCACGTCGGTGATGCGGCGGGCCAACGAGCCCGGTGGCTGCCCCAGCTCGGCCAGCAAACCGTCCAGGTCCTCCGGTCTGGGTATCGGCACCAAGGGTGGCTGGGGATAGTGAGGAAGCTCTTCATAAGCATCCAGGGTGCGCAGGTCGGGGTCGGTGCCGAGCGGGTGGGGATTGCCGGAAGGGGTGAGGGCCACGCCAGGCGTCGGAGCCACAAGCGGCTGAGAGCCGACAGGCAGCGCCGTGGAGGGCGCCGCTGCCACACCGCTCAGCCTCCCGGCCTCCGCCGCCGCATAGTCCGTGGCCAGGATGCCCCGGTACGCCCGGTTTGACGAGATGCCTATGGCTGCCACGGTGATAATTACGCCCGATGCCAGGTAGATCAGGGGGATGTTTTGGCCGACCAGGTCTGCCGTCACGCCGGCCAATCCCATCGCCACTGGCGTCAGGCTGCCGGAAAGGGCAGCCAGCAATCCCACTACCCGACCGCGAATGTCGCCGGGTGTGGTGACCTGCACCAGGGTTGTGATGTTGACCGTGATGAAACCGCCTGCAAAGCCACCCATGACGGCAAAGGCCAGCGCAGCGGCCGGTCGCACGACTATTCCCAGGAGGCCGAAGGTGATGCCTGCCACCAGCGTCAACAACACGATGACGCGGCCACGCCCCTGCGGTGACGGGCGCAGAATACCGGCTGTCAGGTAGCCCAGCAAATTGCCCACACCGAAGGCCGCCAGGATGAAGCCGTACCAATCGGGCTTAACTCGCAGGAAGTCTTCGACATAAAACGGCAGCAGAATGGCCAACGGGGCGGTGAAGAAGCTGATGATGGCCGACAACAGCACCAACTCACGCAAGCCGGGGCGATGCCACACGTAGCGAAGCCCCTCGATCAAGTCCGCTTTGAAGGCGCGCGCCTGGCTGCGCCAGTCTCCTTTGCGTTCGGGCAGGGTCTGCGGGATCTGCACGAACAGCTCGCTGAAGGAGGCGTAGAAAAACGAGAGCCCGTTGAACAGGAAGAGCACAGGCGCGCCGAGCAAACGGAATAGCACCCCGCCCAATCCCTGGCCGACGAACACCGATGCCTGAATGGAGAGCTGGCCCAGGGAGTTGGCCGCAGTCACCTGGCGCCGCGGCACCAGATCCGGAATGACTGCGCCGATCGCAGGGCTGAAGAAGGCGTTGACCAGGCCGTTGAACACCGCCACGGCGAACAGCGCAGCCAGGATCAGCCCGGTGGCGTCCGGACGCATGAAGATCAGCGCGGCCAGCGCGGTCACTGCCACGCCCCGCAGGAAGTCGCCGAGGATGATGATGTGCTTGCGGCGGAAGCGGTCGGCCAGCGCGCCGCCGAGGGGCATCAGCAAGATGGCCGGCAGGCCGGCCACCAGGCTCATCAGCCCCATGATCGAAGCCGAGCCGGTGGCGCGCTTGATCCAGAAGACCATGGCGATGGCGAAGACCTGTGTCCCCAGACGGCTGACGGTTTGGCCCTGCCACTGTAACAAGAAGTTGCGGTTGAAGAGCCTGGTAGGCTGCTCTTGCATAGCGCCTCGTTTCTAGACGGGGTACCCCCACTCGTCAAAGCAGCGGCGCCAGGCCTGGGCAACGCGCCGACGCAGCTCGTCGTCCAGCGGTGGATGCACGTTTTTCTGATAGTCGGCCTTCTCGGCCGCGTAGGCCTCCACCCTGGGACGTGCTGCTTCGAAGTCCCCCAGCTCCAGCTCGCTGTACACCCGCTCGATCTCCCCGACGATGTCGCGCTCCAGCTTCTCGAACTGCACTTCGCAGTAGTGGCCCGGCGGGATCAACGCCCGGTCGGCGAAGAAGGCGTCGTACAGATCCACGTAGCGGCTTAGAATGCCGTCGGTGGGATCGGCGTCGCTGTCCTGGTAACGATTGTGGACGATGTTGGTCTCGTGCAAGCGCCTGGTGCTCTGGAACACCACGTAGGGGTCGCGATGAATGTGCACGAAGCGGGCGCCGGGGAAGAGCTCCAGCAGCAGCCTGATCTTGCCCGTGTGGGAGGGCGACTTCAGCAGCATCGGCTTGCCTGGGTGGCGCACGGTAAGCTGCTGCAAGAAGTGCACCAGGCTGCGCTGCCAGGCCTGGGCGTCCGCAGCGGCCGCGTTGCGGAAGGTCAGGTAGCGATCGTAGCGCTCCTGGCTGCGGGGGAACGACCAGCCGATGATGACGGAGCGTAGGCTCAGCATGGCCAGGGCAAACTCGTCCTCGCCGGGGCTGCGGTAGCTGACGATCACGTTGTCCATGGGCCGCTTCTGGCGCTGTTGCTCGGCCAGGGCACGTTCTGCCAGGCGCTCGCGAACCAGGAAGGTGTTGGGGTTGGAGACATGCAGCAGGTTGGGGTAGGCAAAGCGCTCGTCCAGGGCCAGGATTTCGTGCAGCAGGGTGGTGCCACTGCGCCAGTGGCCCAGCACGAAGATCGGCGCCTGCACTTGCGCAGAGGCAATTTGCTGGCCGAACAGGCGCTGAACGCGCCAGCGGCCAAAGGAGTTGGACAAACTGCCCACAGCGACGCGAAACGCTGCCTTGCGGTAGGGCGGATCAACGGCAAAGTTGTTTTCCCGCAGCAGCGTCATCCACCGGGAGAAGGTGATACCCATCAAGGCTTGCATGAATTCAGTGTCTCCTTGCGGCTAGGATGTTGAGCCATAACTGCTTAGCTGTTGGTGCCGGGCACTTGCGCTTGCGGCTATACGACGTCTGTCGAGCCGATTTCAGCCGTCCATGGTTTGCAAGTGCCCCGCACCTGAGCAGTTACAGTGCGCTTTGTGTTGCCTGGACGATCTGTCGCAGCTCGGCCAGGGTGGCCTCGGCCAGGCGCTGGACCGTCTCGCGGCGATGCAGGTTCCGGCTGTACAGCCAGCGCAGTTGCAGCGCGCCGCCGGTGACGATGCCGACCACGTAGAGCTGCGCCGGTCGTTCCTCGTCCGGGTGCTGCTCTGGGCCGACCTGTTCGGGCGCCGGCCCCATGAGCAGGGGCCCGCTTGCGCCCGCTGCGCCCTCCTGGAACTGGCCCAGGTAGTTGAAGTTGATCGCTGGCTCTGCCAGCCGGGCCATGCCCATGCGCACATCCGGGTCGTCACTCAGATAGCGTAGGATACCATAACCTACCCCGCGACCAGGAATTTGGCGCAAAGCTGCGTCAACCCGGCGCACGGCGGCCGCCGGGCCATCGGCTGCGCTCAGCTCCACGAGCAGCGGGTAGATGCTGGTGAACCAGCCCAGCGTGCGGGAGAGGTCCGTCCCCGGTACGAGCTCCTCGCGGCCGTGGCCTTCGGTTTCGACCAGCAGGCGATAGCTGTTGGTCCAGGGGGCCAGGCCGCGCGCGAGGGCAGCCAGCAACACGGCATGCACCGATGCCCCCAGGCGGGCGGGCACGCGTTGCAGCAGGGCGCCGGTTTCCGCCTCGCTCAGGGAGAGGGTGAGCTCGTCGGTGGAGCCGTAGGTGTTACGGCCACCGGGAAAGTCCGCGGGCAAGGGGGGTACCTCTGCGCCGGTGTCGGCCAGGGAGAGCCAGAAGGGAAGCTCGGCCCGCGCCGCTTCCGACCGGGCGTAGACGGCCAACCGGCTTGCCCACGTGCGCCAGGAGGTCGTGCGCGGCGGCAGGGTGGGGGGGTGCCCCTGGATTATCTGCGCATAGGCGGTGGCCAGGTCCTCCAGCAGGATGCGCCAGGAGACGCCGTCCGCCACCAGGTGATGGAAGATCAGCAGCAGGCGCCCCGGCTCGTCGGCGCCCATGTCGAAGGTGGCCAGCCGCATCAAGGGGGCCTGGCCCAGGTCGAAACTGGCCTGCAGCCGGGCCGCGATGGCCTCCAGCGCAGCCGATCGCTCCGCCTGCGGCGTGGTGGACAGGTCGAAGCGCTCCAGCCGCACGTGAGCCGTCTCGCTCACTTCGGCCTGCCAGCCGTCTCCGGTGCGGTGGAAGCGCAGCCGCAGCGCATCGTGGTGCACCACCAGGGCGTTGGCGGCCTGCTCCAGCGCGGCCAGGTTCAGCTCGCCCCACACGGTGCGCAGCATGGAGGTGTTGAAGTGATGCGGCGCGCGCGGATGGTGCTCGAAGAACCAGCGCTGCACGGGCGTCAGCGGGAGCGGTCCCGCTGGGGCCGCTTCTTCGGCCGCGGCGAGGGCAGGGGCAGCGGTGGGCCCGGCCAGCAGCTCGGCAATCGTCGGCCGCTCGAAGAGCTGCCGCGGGGTGAAGTGGAAGCCCGCCTGCCGGGCCCGGGCGATCAAACGCAGGCTGAGGATCGAGTCGCCGCCCAGGTCGAAGAAGTTGTCGTGGATGCCCACGCGCTCGATCCCCAGCACCTGGCCCCAGACCTGGGCCAGCCGGCGCTCGGCGTCCGTGCGCGGTTCGACATAATCTGCCGTTGCCGCACGGCCCGTCTCCGCCAGCGCGGCCAGCGCCCGGCGGTCCACCTTGCCGTTGGGGGTGAGGGGCATCGCGTCCAGGGGCACGAAGACCGCCGGCACCATGTACTCCGGCAGCCGCCGCCGCAAATACTCCCGCAGCCCCCCGACCTCCCTCTCCCGCTGGGAGAGGGCCGGGGTGAGGGCCTCCCTCTCCGGCTGGGAGAGGGCCACCACATACGCCACCAACCGCCGGTCGCCGTCCGGCGTCTCTTTGGCCAGCACCGCTGCTTCCGCCACCGCCGGGTGCTCGCGCAGCACCGCCTCGATTTCACCCAGCTCGATGCGGAACCCGCGCACCTTCACCTGGAAGTCGGCGCGGCCCAGGTACTCGATGTTCCCGTCCGCCAGCCAGCGGGCTAGGTCGCCGGTGCGGTAGAGACGAGAATCAGCGAATGGCGAATCTCGAATCTCGAATCTTGAATCTTGAATCTCGAATTCGTTATTCGCTGTTTGCTGCTTCGTGATTCGCTGCTTCGTGATTCGCTGACTCGCAAACGGATCCGGCACAAACCGCTCCGCCGTGAGATCGGGCCGGTTCAGGTAGCCGCGGGCGACGCCGATCCCGCCGATGTAGATCTCGCCGGGAACGCCTACCGGCACGGGCTGGCCATAGCGGTCGAGTAAGTACAGCCGCATGTTGGGGATGGGCCGGCCGATGGGCGCCGAAGACACCCCGGCCGGCAGTTCGGTCACCGGGTACATGGTGGGGCCGATGGTGGCCTCTGTCGGGCCGTAAGCGTTGACGAAATGGCGCCCCCTGGCCCAACGCTGTGCCAGGTCGGCCGGACAGCGCTCGCCGGCAGAGATGAGGGAGGTCAGCCCGGCCAGCTCCTCGTCGGGCAGCACCGACAGCACCGAGGGCGGCAGGGTAACCACGGAGATCCGCTGCGTGGCCAGCAGGGTCGCCAGATCGGGCACGGAGGACAGCACCGCCTGCGGCGCCAGCACCAGGGTGGAGCCACCGGCCAGGGCCATGAAGATCTCGGACGCGGCCGCGTCGAAGCTGATGGAGGCGAACTGCAACACCCGGCTGCCGGGCGGCACGCGGAAGCCGGCGATCTGGGCCGTGACCAGGTTCGTCAGCCCGCGATGCGCGACCATCACGCCCTTGGGCCGGCCGGTGGAGCCGGAAGTGTAGATGACGTAGACGAGGTGGTCCGGCTGAGCCGGGTCGGCCAACGGCGAGGTGGGCTGGCGTGAGATCGCGGGCCAGTCGCGGTCAAGGCAGACCACCTTCGTAGTAACGACTTCAGTCGTTACCGGACGACTGAAGTCGTCACTACCAAGGAAGGCGTCGTCCTTCGTAGTAACGACTTCAGTCGTTACCGGACGACTGAAGTCGTCACTACCAGGGGTGGCGTCGGCTGTTAGCCGCGCCCACACATTCTCCTGCGTGACGACCACCCGCACGCCGCTGTCCTCCAGCATGTAAGTGATGCGGTCGCGGGGGTAGTTGGGGTCAATGGGCAGGTAGGCGCCGCCGGCCTTGAGGATGCCCAGCAGGCCCACGATCATCTCCGTCGAGCGCTCAGCCATGAGGCCGACGAGGCTTTCCGGCCCCACGCTCAGCCCGCGCAGGTAATGCGCCACCTGGTTCGCCCGCGCGTCCAGCTCGGCATACGTGAGCTCCCGCAGTTCCTCCAGTTCTCCCATTTCCCCTCCTTCTCTAGAGGAACTCGCCGGAACTTCGAGGAACTCAGGGCCGCCAAGCGCCTCCACTTCCTTCGTCTCCCTTGTTTCCCTCGTTTCCCTCGTTTCCCTCGTTTCCCTCGTTTCCTTTGTTTCCCCTCTCTCCTTCCTCCCCACCATCACCAACGCCGTCGCGTCGGGCGTGCGTTGCACCCACTCCTCGAACAGCTCGACGACTGTGCGGTCGGCCGGGAAGGGCGCATCGGTGGCGGTCCAGTCGGCCAGGATCTGCTGCGCCTCGGCCGGGGTGAGCAGGGACAGGTCTCCGATGCGCCGATCCGGGGCGTCGGCAACGGCCTCCAACACGGTGCGCAGGTGGCCGGCCATGCGTTGCACGGTCGCGCGATCGAACAGATCGGTGGCGTACTCCAGGGCTGCGCTCAGACCGCCGGCCGCGTCCTCGGCCATGGACAGGGTGAGGTCGAACTTGGCCACCCCGGCATCGGCCTGGATCGGTTCCAGGCGCAGCCCGGGCAGCCCCATGCCGGCCATGGGCTGGTTTTGCATGGTGAAGACGACCTGGAACAGCGGGCTGTGGCTCATGTTGCGCACGGGGGCCAGCGCGTCTACCAGGGTCTCGAAGGGGAGGTCCTGATGGGCGTAGGCCTCCAGCGCGGTCTCGCGCGTGCGGCGCAGCAGCGCGCGGAAGGTGGGGTTATCGCCCAATTCTCCGCGCAACACCAGGGTGTTGACGAAGAACCCGATCAGTCCCTCGGTTTCCTGCTGGGTGCGACCCGCGATGGGGGTGCCCACGGCGATGTCGTCCTGGCCGCTGTAGCGATGAAGGAGCGTCTGGAACGCCGCCAGGAGGGTCATGAACAGGGTGGCGCCTTCGCGGTGGCCCAAGGCTTTCAGGCGGGTTGCCAGCTCTGGCGGCAAGCTAAACTCCACGGTGTCCCCGCGATAGCTGGGGATGGGAGGCCGCGGCCGGTCGGTGGGCAGCTCCAGCAGCGGCGGCAGGCCGGCCAGCTTTTCGCGCCAGTAGCGCAGTTGCGCTTCCAGGACCTCGCCCTGCAGCCAGCCCCGCTGCCAGTAAGCGTAGTCTGCGTATTGCACCGGCAGGTCGGGCAGCGCTGGCGTTGCGCCCTCGGCGAACGCCGCGTAGAGGGTCGCCAGCTCGCGGATCAGCACTCCCACCGACCAGCCGTCGGACACGATGTGGTGCATGGTCAGCAGGGCCACGTGTTCCTCGTCGGCCAGGCGCAGCAGACGGCAACGCAGCAATGGGCCGGTGGTGAGGTTGAAGGGGCGCCGAGCCTCTGCGACGGCCAGCTCGCGGGCCATGGCTTCGCGCTCGGCTGCGGGCAGGCCCGAGAGGTCCTCGAACGGCAGTGCGACCAGCGCCTCGGCGGCGCTGGCGGGCGCGATCGCCTGATAGGCCTCGCCATCCTCTTCGGCGAAGGTGGTACGCAACGCCTCATGCCGCTGTACCAGGGCCACCAACGACCGGCGCAGTGCGTCCACGTCCAACCGGCCGATCAGGCGCACGGCCGCGGGCAGGTTGTAGAGCGGGCTGTCCGGCTCCAGGTGATCCAGGAACCACAGGCGTTGCTGGGCGAAGGAGAGAGGCGGCCGCACGGCCGGCAGGCCTTCGCGAGCCGGGTCGCGCGGCATGGCGGTCAGCGGCGGCACGGCAAATCCACGGTCGGCCTGGCGCGCGCTGTCCACGGCGCGGCCCAGCTCGGCCAGGGTGGGCGCTTCGAAGAGGACGCGCAAGGGCAGGTCTACGCCGAAAGCGTCACGGATGCGGGAAATGAGCTGGGTAGCCAGCAGCGAGTGGCCGCCCAGGGCGAAGAAGTTGTCTTCGGCGCCCACGCGTGGCACGGCCAGCAGGTCGGCCCACAGCGCTGCCAGCACCTCTTCCGTTGGGGTGCGCGGGGCGACGTGCCCTGCCTCCACCTCGGCGGCGCTGACCTCCCATCGCTCCAGGCGGCGGCGGTCTACCTTGCCGTTGGGCGTCAGGGGCAAGGCGTCCAGGGGGACGATGGCTGCGGGGAGCATGTAGTCGGGCAGCCTTTGGCGCAGGAATTCGCGCAGGGTGGGACGACTGAAGTCGTCACTACGAAGGGTCGCCCCCTCCCCCCTGGTAGTGGCGACTTCAGTCGCCCTCTCCGCCAGGGTTATGAAGGCCACCAGCCGCTGGTTGCCGGGGGCCGGCGTCTGCACCACCGCTGCTGCATCCAGCACTTGAGGATGCTCCCGCAGTGCGGCCTCGATCTCGCCCAGCTCGATGCGGAACCCGCGCAGCTTCACCTGCTGGTCCACGCGGCCCAGGATCTCGATGCGGCCGTCGGGCAGGTAACGGGCCAGGTCCCCGGTGCGGTAGAGGCGAGCTCCGAAAACGCGAAGACGCGAAGACGCAGAGAGAGGGAGACGCGGAGACGCGGAGACGCCGAGACCGCCCACTGCCCTCTCCTTGTCTACCTCCTCCTTGTCTCCTTGTCTCCTTGTCTCCCCCTTGTCTCCTTGTCTACTTGCCTCCTCACCAAACGGATCCGGCAGGAAGCGCTCTGCTGTCAGATCGGGCCGGCCCAGGTAGCCGCGGCCGACGCCCACGCCGCCGACATAGAGCTCGCCCGGCACGCCCACGGGCACCGGCTGGCCGTAGCGGTCCAGGATGTGGATTTGAATGTTCGGGATGGGGGTGCCGATAGGCGCCGAAGTTGCGCCGGTCGGCAGGTCGGCTACGACGCCCAGGGTAGGGCCGATGCTCGTCTCTGTGGGGCCATACGCGTTGAAAAAGCGTCGTTGTCGACCGTCGGGGGCAGCCGGCTCTTGCGACCAGCGCATCCATCTGACAGCCAGGTCGGCGCCGCAGCGCTCACCGGCGGTAATGAGGGTGTGCAGGCCGCCCACTTCTTCGGGCGGTAGCAAGGCCAACACCGATGGCGGCAAGGTCACAGTGGTAATACCCTGTTCACGGATGAGCCGCGCCAGGTCAGGCAGCGAGGCCAGTACCCCCTGGGGCGCCAGGCAAAGCGTTGCTCCCGTGGTCAGGGCCATGAAGATTTCGGACGCGGCCGCGTCGAAGCTGAGGGAGGCAAACTGCAGCACACGACACACTTCGTCCACGTCAAACGCGCCCACCTGTGATTGCACCAGGTTGGCCAATCCCTCGTGATGGATCATCACGCCCTTGGGCCGGCCGGTGGAGCCGGAGGTGTAGATGACGTAGACGAGCGTGTCCGGCGCCGGAAGGTCGGTAGATGGCCGCGTTGACGGGAACCGGGCGATGGTCGGCCAATCGCGGTCGAGGAAGACGACCCTCTTCGTAGTAACGACTTCAGTCGTTACCGGGCGGCTAAAGCCGTCACTACCAGGGGTGGCGTCGGCCGCTATCCGCTCCCACACATTCTCCTGCGTGACGACTACCCGCACGCCGCTGTCCTCCAGCATGTAAGTGACGCGGTCGCGGGGGTAGTTGGGGTCAATGGGCAGGTAGGCGCCGCCGGCCTTGAGGATGCCCAGCAGGCCCACGATCATCTCCGGGGAGCGCTCGACCATCAGGCCGACAATGGTCTCCGGCCCCACGCCCAGGTCGCGCAGGTAATGCGCCACCTGGTTGGCCCGCGCGTCCAGCTCGGCATACGTGAGTTCCTCCAGCTCCTCCAGTTCCCCCTCTTCCCCGAAGGAACTCGCCGGAACTCCGAGGAACTCAGGGCCGCCGAGTGCCCCCACTTCCTTCGTCTCCCTTGTTTCCCTACTTTCCCTGCTTTCCCTTGCTTCCCTTGTTTCCCTTGTTTCCCTGCTTTCCCTTGCTTCCCTTGTTTCCCTACTTTCCCTGCTTTCCCTTGCTTCCCTTGTTTCCCTACTTTCCCTGCTTTCCCTTGCTTCCCTTGTTTCCCTACTTTCCCTACTTTCCCTTGTTTCCCTTGTTTCCCTCCTTTCCCTACTTTCCCTTGTTCCCCTTGTTTCCCGTCTCTCCCTCCGCCCCACCATCACCACCGCCGTCTTGGCCGGCGTGCGCTGCGCCTGCGCCTCGAACATCTCCACCACAGTGCGCCCCAGGAACTCCGGCCGGGCAGTGGCGTTCCAGGCCGCGCGCCGGGCCAGCTCTGCTTCGGTGAGCAACGGCAGGTCGCCGACATGGCGATCGGGGTCGGCCACCGCCGCGGCTAGCAAGGTCTCGAAGTGGCCGATCATGCGCTCGATGGTCTCGCCGTCGAAGAGGTCGGGGTTGAACTCCCACGCGCCGGCAAAGCCCTCCGCGTCCTCGGCCATGGAGAGGGTCATGTCGAAGGGGGAGGAGGTGGTGGGCATGTCCAGCGCTGCGATCTGCAGCCCGGAGGCGAGGGCCGTCGGCCCACGGCCACCGGCCCCGCGGGCAGCGCTTTGCGCTGCGTTTTGCATCACGAACATGACCTGGAAGATGGGGCTGTGGCTCAGGCTGCGTTCCGGCTGCAGGTGATCCACCACGGTCTCGAAAGGCACGTCCTGGTGCGCATAGGCGGCCAGTGCGGTCTCTCGGGTGCGGCGCAGCAGCTCGGCAAAGGTGGGGTTATCCCCCAGGTCCCCGCGCAGCACCAGGGTGTTGATAAAGAAGCCGATCAGGGGCTCGGTCTCGCGGCGGGTGCGGCCTGCGATCGGGGTGCCCACGGGGATGGCGTCCTGGCCGGTGTAGCGGTGGAGCAGCGTCTGGAACCCGGCCAGCAGGGCCATGAAGGGAGTTACGCCTGCCCGGCGGGCGAGAGCATTGAGCCTGCGCGAGAGCTCCGGCGCCAGGCGGAAGGTGCGACGATCCCCGCGGTAGGTCTGCACCGGCGGTCGGGGGCGATCGGTGGGCAGCTCCAGCAGCGGCGGCAGGTCGGCCAGTTGTCCTCTCCAGAAGGCCAGTTGACGCTGCAGAGCCTCGCCATCGAGCCAGCTCCGCTGCCAGGCCGCGTAGTCGGCGTACTGGATCGGCAAGGGCGGCAGCGCGGGCGGCCGGCCCTCCAGATGTGCCGCGTAGCACTCGGCCAGCTCGGCCACCAGCACGCCGTTGGACCAGGCGTCGGAGACGATGTGGTGCATGGTCAGGAGCAGGACGTGCTCCTCATCGGCCAGGCGCAACAAGCAGCCGCGCAGCAGCGGGCCCTGGGTCAGGTCGAAGGGCGCGGTCGCCTCGGCGCGGTAGAGGCGTTCCACCTCGGCCTGTTGCTCGTCCTCAGGCCGGCCGCTGAGGTCGGTCAGCGGCAGGTCGAGCGGCAAGGCCGGATGAACCACCGCCGTCGGCCGGCCGTTTGTCTCGGCAAAGGCGGTGCGCAGGACCTCGTGGCGGCGGACGACGTCGTTGAGGGCTTTGACCAGCGCGTCCACGGTCAGCGGCCCGCTCAACCGCACGGCCGAGGGGATGTTGTAGAAGGGGTTGCCCGGCTCCAGCTTGTCCAGGAACCAGAGGCGCTGCTGGCCGAAGGAGAGAGGCGGCGGCTGCACGGGACGGCCGTCCTCCCCCCGTGGCAAGGGGGCCAATGGCGGCGCAGCGAGCTGGCGGCCCTCTGCTGACGCGCGCGCCACAACCGTCGCCAGGTCGGCCAACACAGGCGCTTCGAACAGGGTGCGCAGGGGCAGCTCCACGCCAAAGGCGGCCTGGACGCGGGACATAAGCTGCGTGGCCAGCAGGGAATGGCCGCCCAGGTCGAAGAAGCTGGCGGTGGCCGAGACCCGCTCCACGCCCAGCAGGTCGGCCCACAGGTTGGCCAGAAGCTCCTCTGTGGGGGTAGAGGGTGCTACGAAGCCGTCGCCGGAGCCGGCCGCCTCCAGCTTCGTCCCCTCCATGCGGGCCAGCGCCTTGCGATCCACCTTGCCGTTGGGGTTGAGGGGCAGGGCGTCCAGCACCACGAAGGTTGCGGGGATCATGTATTCGGGCAGGGTGCGGGCCAGGAACTGGCGCAACTCCTTGGTAGTCACGGCTTGAGCCGTTGTAGGACGACTGAAGTCGTCACTACGAAGGGCTGGGGTCTCCTTGGTAGTGGCGGCTTCAGCCGCTTCTGGAGGACTGAAGTCGTCACTACGAAGGGGGGTGGTGTGCAGGGAGATATACGCTACCAGGCGCTTGTCGCCGGGGGCGGGCTCTTGCACCAGGACGGCGGCCTCGTGGACAGCGGGATGTTGGGCCAGCACCGCCTCGATCTCGCCCAACTCCACGCGGAAGCCGCGAATCTTGACCTGGTTGTCCACGCGGCCCAGGAACTCCAGCACCCCATCGGGCCGCAAGCGCACCAGGTCGCCGGTGCGGTAGAGGCGAGCTCCGAAAACGCGAAGACGCGGAGACGCAGAGAGAGGGAGAGGGGGAGACGCGGAGACGCGGGGACGCGGAGAGGGGGAGATGGGGAGACTGTGCGCGTCCATCTCTTTGTCCATCTGTCCCTTGTCTACCTGTCCCTTGTCTACCTGTCTACTTGTTTCCTCATTAAACGGATCCGGCACAAACCGCTCTGCCGTGAGATCGGGCCGGTTGAGGTAACCGTGCGCAACGCCGACGCCGCCGATGTAAAGCTCGCCGGGCACGCCGACCGGCAGCAGGTTCATGAAGCGGTCGAGGACGTAAAGCTGCGTGTTGATGATGGGCCGGCCGATGGGCACGGGCCCGCGCAGCCGCGTGCGTCCGTCGGCGGTGAAGACGGCGCAGCCCACCACGGTCTCGGTGGGGCCGTATTCGTTGACCAGGAGGGTATCGGGCGCGTGGCGCTGCCAGAAGGCGACGTGTTCGGCCAGGAGCTGTTCCCCGCCGATGATGAAGGCATGGGTGCGGCCGGCGGCCTCGTCGGGCCGCAGTTGCTGGCCGATCAGCTCCAGATGGGCCGGGGTGATCTTGACCAGGCTGAAGTTGCCGTAGGCGCGCAGCACCTCGGTAAGGGCCTCGATGCCCAGGTCGTCGGGGACCAGGAAGGCAGCCTTGCCTGTGGTAAGAGGCGCCAGCAGGCTGGTGATGGTGAGATCGAAGGAAATAGACGAGTGCACGGGCGCGCCGATCCCGTGATCCAACGGATAGGCCTGACGGCACCAGGTGAGGTAGTTGACCAGGCCGCGATGGTGGACCAGGGTGCCCTTAGGCCGGCCGGTGGAGCCGGAGGTGTAGATGCAGTAGGCAAGGGCGTCGGGGGCTGGTAGATCGGCGGACTGGTAGGTTGGGGGGTGCTGGGCGATGGTCGGCCAGTCACGGTCAAGGAGGACCACCTTCGTAGTAACGACTTCAGTCGTTACGGGGCGGCTGAAGTCGTCACTACCAGGGGATGGACGACTGAAGTCGTCACTACCAGGGGATGGACGACTGAAGTCGTCACTACCAGGGGATGGACGACTGAAGTCGTCACTACCAAGGGGAGTGTCGGCCTTTGTAGTAACGACTTCAGTCGTTGCGGGACGACTGAAGTCGTCACTACCAGGGGATGGACGACTGAAGTCGTCACTACCAAGGGGAGTGTCGGCCTTGGTAGTAACGACCTCAGTCGTTGCGGGGCGGCTGAAGCCGGCATTGCCAGCCAGGCGTTGCCAAACGCTTTCGTGGGTGATGACGACGCGCGCGCCGCTGTCCTCCAGCATGAAGGTGATGCGCTCGGCCGGGTAGGAGGGATCGATCGGGAGGTAGGCGGCGCCGGCTTTGAGCACGCCCAGGATGGCTACGGGCAGCTCGATGACGCGCTCGGAGCAAACGGCGACGATTTCGCCCGGTTGCACGCCCAGGCTCCGCAGGTGATGCACAAGCTGGTTGGCACGACGGTCGAGCTGGCCATAGGTGATGCTCGCCATCTCTGTTGTAGTGAGGCCTTCAGGCGTTGCGGGACGACTGAAGTCGTCACTACGAAGGAGGGGGGGGCCTACGATGGCGATGGCGTCCGGCGTTGCGGCAGCTTGCTGCTCGAAGAGCTGATGGGCCAGCAGGTGGTCGGGGACTTCGGCTGCCGTGGCGTTCCACTCCTCCAGCAGGTAGCGCTCCTCGGCTTCGGTGAGCAGGGGCAGGCGCGAAAGCCGGCGGTCCGCATCGGCGGCGATGCCGGCCAGCAGGGTCTGGAAGTGGCCCAGCATGCGCTCGATGGTGCTGTGGTCGAACAGGTCGGTGTTGTACTCCAGCGCGCCGGCCAGCCGATCCCCCTCCTCGGTCATGAACAGGGTCAGGTCGAACTTGGCGGTGCCGCTGTGGGCCTCCACCGGGGTGATGGTGAGGCCGTCGCCCGTGGCTTGTGGCCGCAGGGTCGGCGCGCCGGCCTGGCTGCTCTGCAGCACGAACATGACCTGGAACAAGGGGGAGTGGGCCAGGTTGCGCTGCGGCTGCACCGCGTCTACGACCATCTCGAAGGGCACGTCCTGGTGCGCGTAGGCCTCCAACGCAGCCGTGCGCACCCGCCCCAACAGCTCGCGGAAGGTGGGATCGCCGGAGAGGTCCCCGCGCATGACCAGGGTGTTGACGAAGAAACCGACGATCCCCTCCAGCTCGGCGCGCGTGCGGTTGGCGATGGGGGTGCCCACGCAGATGTCGTCCTGGCCGGCGTAGCGGTTGAGCCAGGCCTGGAACGCAGCCAACAGCGTCATGAAGAGGGTCGCGCCCTGATCCTGGGTCAGCTTGCGCAGGGCCGTGGACACGTCGCGGCTCAGCCGGAAGGTCTGGTAGGCGCCGGAGAAGGTCTGCACGGGCGGCCGGGGCCGGTCGGTGGGCAGCTCCAGCAAGGGCGGCGCGCCGGCCAGCTTCTGCTTCCAGTAGGTTACCTGCGCGTCGAGGACTTCCCCCTTGAGCCAGTCACGTTGCCATGCGGCGAAGTCGGCGTATTGGATGGGCAGGGGCGGCAGGACGGCCTCCGGCGGCTGGCCGCGGCGCAGGGCATCGTACACGGCGGCCATCTCCCGCACCAGCACGTTGCTGCTCCAGTTGTCGGAGATGATGTGATGGGTGGTGAGCAGGAAGACGTGGTCTTGCTCGGCCAGGCGCAGCAGACGTGCCCGGATCAGGGGCGGCCGGCTCAAGGTGAAGGGGCGCTGGGCCTCCTCCGCCGCCAGGCGCGTCACGGCGGCCTCTCGCTCGGCTGGCGGCAGGCCGGAGATGTCTTCTACCGGCAGGTCGACGCGCAGGCTGGGCACGATCACCTGGTGGGGCACGCCGTTGGCGGCCGTAAAGCTGGTGCGCAGCGACTCGTGGCGCTGCACCAGGGCGTTGAGGGCGCGGCGCAACAGGTCCACATCCAGCGGGCCGGTCAGTCGCACCGACTCGGGGATGTTGTAGAGCGGGCTGTTCGGCTCTAGCTGGTCCAGGAACCAGAGGCGTTGCTGGGCGAACGAGAGGGGCACGGGGCCGACCGGTACGCCGGTTGCCGGATCGCGGCGGATGGCGGTCAGGGGCGGCGCGGCCGGCTGCGTCGGCCGATGCAACGCGGCCTCGATCTGCTCGCTGAGGGCCGCCACCGTGGGCGACTCGAAGATGTGGCGCAGCGGCAGATCAATGTCGAAGGCTTTGCGCAGCCGCGAGACCAACTGGGTGGCCAGCAAGGAGTGACCGCCCAGCTCGAAGAAGTTGTCGAACGCGCCGATTTGCTCGACGCTCAGCACCTCGGCCCAGATGTCGGCCACCTGGCGCTCCAGCGGGGTGCGCGGGGGCACGTAGACCTCCTCGGCTGCGCGCTGCGACCAGTCGGGCGCGGGCAGGTTGTTGCGGTCCACTTTGCCGTTGGGCGTGAGGGGCATGGCCTCCAGGCGCACGAAGAGGGAGGGCACCATGTAGTCGGGCAGCCGCTCCTGGGCAAAGCGGCGCAGCTCGCCCGGCGAGGGTGCCGCGTCCTCGCTCAGCCCGCGGCGCACCACGTAGTAGGCCACCAGCCGGTTTTGCCCCTTGGGGTCGGGCCGGGGCACCACTGCACAGCCGGCCAGGTCGGGATGGCGATCGAACACCGCCTCGATCTCTCCCGGTTCGATGCGGTAACCGCGGATTTTCACCTGGTCGTCGGCGCGGCCCAGGAACTGCACGTTGCCGTCCGCCAGCCAGCGGGCCAGGTCGCCGGTGCGGTAGAGGCGGGTTTCGGAGACGCGGGGACGCGGAGACGCGGAGATTGGGAGAGGGGGAGACGCGGAGACGCGGGGACGCGGAGAGGGGAAGATGGGGAGACTGTGCGCGTCCATCTCTTTGTCTATCTGTCCCTTGTCTACCTGTCTACTTGTTTCCTCATTAAACGGATCCGGCACGAACTTCTCGGCGGTGAGATCGGGCCGGTTCAGATAGCCGCGGGCGACGCCGAGGCCGCCGACGTAGAGCTCGCCGGGGACGCCGATGGGCGTGGGCTCGCCGTAGCGGTCCAGGATGATCATGGTCTGGTTGGCGAAGGGCGCGCCGATGGGCACGATCTGGTCCAGCGCCAGCCGCGCCAGGTTGGGGTCGCCCGGCCGGGCCTCGAAGTAGCAGGTGTCTATGGTGGCCTCGGTCAGGCCGAAGGAGTTGATCAGCCGGGTGTTGGGGCCGCAGAACTTGAGGAAGCGGCGGTATTCGCCCACGAACCAGCTATCCGAGCCGCAGGCCAACACCTGCATGAAGCTGAGGTCCTGGCCCGTCTCCTCCAGATGCTGCACCAGCCCGCGCAGCACGGCCGGCACGAACTCGGCGCAGGTGATCCCCTCCCGCTGCATCAGCGCGTAGAGCTCGGCCGGCTCCAGCAGCACCTCGCGCGGGCACAACACCAGGGTCCCTCCGGAGCAGAGCGCCCGCACCAGGTCGCCGGTGAAGACGTCGAAGGAGAAGCTGGCCATTTGCAGGTGCGTCTTGACCGGTTGGCGCAGCGCGTAAGCCCGCTCCCACGCCAGATAGGCGTTGACGATGCTGCGATGCTCCACCATGACGCCCTTGGACTGCCCGGTGGAGCCGGAGGTGTAGATGACGTAGGCGAGGTTGTCGGGAGACGGCAGATAGGTGGATAGGCCGGTCGGCGGCAGTTGTGCAATGGCCGGCCAGTCGCGGTCAAGGCAGACAACCTTCGTAGTAACGACTTCAGTCGTTACCGGACGACTGAAGTCGTCACTACCAGGGGATGGACGACTGAAGTCGTCACTACCAAGGGGGGCGTCGTCCTCCTTCGTAGTAACGACTTCAGTCGTTACCGGACGACTGAAGTCGTCACTACCAGGGGATGGACGACTGAAGTCGTCACTACCAAGGGGGGCGTCGTCCTTCGTAGTAACGACTTCAGTCGTTACCGGACGACTGAAGTCGGCGATCCTGTCCAGCAGGTCCGCGCGCGTGCTGATCACCACCCCTGCGCCGCTGTCGGTCAGCATGTGGCGGATGCGGTCCGTGGGATAGCTGGGGTCAATGGGCAGATAGGCGCCGCCGGCCTTGAGGACCCCCAACAGGGCGACGATCATCTCGACCGACTTCTCGGCGATGACTGCGACGATCTTCTCGGGCCCCACGCCCAGGTCGCGCAGGTGGTGGGCCAATTGGTTCGCCCGGCGGTCGAGTTCGCCGTAGGTGATGGAGGGACGACTGAAGTCGTCACTACCAGGGGATGGACGACTGAAGTCGTCACTACCAAGGGAGGGAGCTATGACGGCGATGGCATCGGGGGTGGCGGCGGCCTGGGCCTCGAAGAGCTGATGGATGCAGCGCTCGGTGTCGTAGTCGGCCTGGGTGCGGTTCCACTCGTGCAGCACCAGCCGACGCTCTTCCGCAGGCAGGATGGGAAGCCGGCCAATGGCGCAGTCCGGGTTGGCGGCGATGCCCTCCAACAGGGTGTGAAAATGGCGCAGCAGGCGCTCGATCGTCGGGCGGTCAAAGATATCGGTGTTGTACTCCACGGAGGTGGACAGCCCGTCTATCTGCTCGGCCAGGCTCAGGGTCAGGTCGAAGGTGGCAGTGCCCGCGTCCACGCTGATCACTTTGAGAGACAGCCCCGGCGCCTCCTGCGCAGCCAGGCCTGCGTTCTGCAGGATGAACATGGTCTGGAACAGCGTGGGGTGGCTCATGTCCCGTTCGGGCTGCAAGCGGTCCACCAGCATCTCAAAGGGCAGGTCCTGGTGCTCGTAGGCTTCCAGGGCCACCTGGCGCACGCGGCGCAGCAGCTCGCGGAAGGTGATCTCGCCTCCCTGGTCCTCGAAGCGAGTGCGCAGCACCAGGGTGTTGATGAAGATGCCGATCAGCGGCTCCAGCTCGGCGCGGGTGCGGTTGGCGATGGGCGTGCCCACGGGGATATCGCTCAAGCCGGTGTAGCGGTGCAGCAGGACCTTGAACGCGGCCAGCAGGGTCATGAAGAGGGTGGCCCCCTCCTGTCGGCTCAGGGCATGCAGCCGGTCGAGCAGGCCGCGGGGCAGCTTGGTGTGCAGCGTGGCGCCGTTGGCGCTCTGCACCGGCGGCCGCGGCCGGTCTCCGGGCAGCTCCACGACAGGCACCGGGCCCTGGAGTTGCTTTTCCCAGTAGGCGTATTGGCGCTCCAGCACTTCGCCCTGCAGCCATTCCCGCTGCCATTCGGCGAAATCGGCGTACTGGATGGGCAGCTCAGGCAGCGGTGATGGCAGCCCGCGGCTGAAAGCGGCGTACAGGATAGACAGCTCGCGCACGAACACGCTCACCGACCAGCCGTCGGAGACGATGTGGTGCATGGTGACCAGCGCCACATGGTCGTCCTCGGCCAGGCGCAGCAGGCTGAAGCGCAGCAGCGGCCCGCGCGCCAGATCGAAGGGCTTGCGTGCTTCGTCGCGGGCCAGGCGCAGGGCGGCTGCTTCGCGCTCCTCGGCCGGCAGGCCCTCCAGGCTCACCACCGGCACATCCAGGGTGAGCCGGGGCAAGATGATCTGGCTGGGTTCCCCGCGAATGGAGCGGAAGGTGGTGCGCAACGCCTCGTGGCGGCGGACGATCTCGTTGACCGCGCGGCGCAGCGCCTCCACGTCCAGCCGGCCGGTCAGGCGCATGGCCGTGGGGATGTTGTAGAAGGGACTGCCGGGCTGGAATTGATCCAGGAACCAGATGCGCTGCTGCGCGTAGGACATGGGGAAGACGAAGACCTCGTCCTCGGCGGGCACGTCCTGTGCTATCGGCTCCAGAGCCATGGCGGCCTCCGGGTACTCGTCGGGGCGGGGCGTGGTCATCGGGCAGAACCTCCCTGGCCCTCCTCGTCCAACTGGGAGAGGCTCATGCGCCGACCGCCGCGCGGGCGGGCGGTGATGGTCGGCGCGGCCGGCTGAGCGGCCTGGGCCGTCCTGGCCTGCTCCACCGCCTGGGCCAGGCCGGCGACGGTGGGCTGCTCGAAGAGGGTGCGCAGGGGCAGCTCGACGCCGAACTCGTCCCGGATGCGGGAGATGAGCTGGGTAGCGAGCAGCGAGTGGCCGCCCAGCTCGAAGAAGTTGTCCTCGGCGCCCACCCGATCGCGCTGGAGCAGCTCGGCGCACAGCGCGGCCAGCCGTTCCTCGGTGGCCGTGCGCGGGGCCACGTAGTGAGCGGTGGACAGGGCGGCCTGGTCGGGGGCGGGCAGGCGACGGCGGTCCACCTTGCCGGCGGGGGAGCGGGGGAAGGCCTCCAGCACGGTGTAGGTGGCGGGCACCATGTACTCGGGCAGGCGGCGGCGCAGGTGGGTGCGCAGGTCGGCGGCCAGGGCCGAGGCTGGTGCCCTCTCAGCCTCAACCTCAGCCTCAGCCTTGAGGATGACATAAGCGTGCAGGGTATCCCCGCGGGCGGCGACGACGGCGTCCTGGACGGCGGGGTGGTCGCGCAGCGCAGCCTCGATCTCGCCCAGCTCGATGCGGAAGCCACGCACCTTGACCTGGTCGTCCACGCGGCCGAGGTACTCCAGCACGCCCTGGGGCAGCCAGCGGACGAGGTCGCCGGTGCGGTAGAGGCGGGAATTTGCGAATGGCGAATGGCGAATCT
>FWWM01005781.1_pt1 | contig 26672 bp, 38 predicted proteins | sample 2228351 | NCBI WGS metagenome assembly FWWM01 (sample SAMEA103939774, study PRJEB20133) | metagenome
GCGCCAATTCCGCCGTGGCCTGATTACTGAAGAGGAGCAGTATAACAAGGTCGTTGAGCTGTGGACGCGGGCGACAGATGAGATCACACAAGAGGTAAAGCGTCTCTTCAACGCGAACGAGGGCCTGGGAGCGATGGCGACCAGCGGTGCCACGAAGGGAGGCATTCAACCTATCCGTCAGTTGGCCGGCATGCGTGGCCTTATGGCCGACCCTTCGGGACGCATTATTCCGTTACCGATCCGCTCAAACTTCCGTGAAGGGTTGACCGCACTGGAGTACTTCTTGAGCACCCACGGTGCTCGCAAGGGGTTGGCGGACACGGCGTTGCGCACGGCGGATGCTGGCTACCTGACCCGTCGTCTCGTTGACGTGGCTCAGGACGTCATGATCACCATGGAAGACTGCGGCACCAATGCCGGGAGCTGGATTGATCGCGAAAGCTCGGCGCCGATTGGCGAATCGTTTGGGGAACGCATCATCGGTCGCATCACGGCGGCGCCGATCGTCGACCCGCGGTCCGGCGAGGTGATCGTCGAGAAAGGGATGATGATCGAGCGGCCGCAGATCATGCTCATCGACGGGGCGAAGGTGGAGCGCGTCTTCGTGCGCTCGCCGCTCAGCTGCGAGGCGGCGCACGGTCTGTGCCGCCAGTGCTACGGAGCCGACCTGGCTCGCGGCGGCCTGGTCAATCTAGGCGAGGCGGTGGGCATCATCGCCGCCCAATCGATCGGCGAGCCGGGCACGCAGCTTACGTTGCGCACCTTCCACACCGGCGGCGTGGCTGGCGCTGAGGACATCACCCAGGGCCTGCCGCGCGTGGAGGAGATCTTCGAGGCGCGCACCCCCAAGGGCGAGGCCGTGATCGCCGAGATCGACGGCGTCGTCGATATCTTCTGGGAAGGGGAGTTGCGCAAGCTCACCATCACCAACACGCGCCTGGTCCGCCGTGAGCTGACGATCCCGGAAGGCTGGACGGTAGCCGTGCAGGACGGCGATCGCGTCCAGGAGGACACGGTCGTGGCGCGTGGCCTCAGCGAGGAGGAGGTGCTCCTCGCCGGCATGGATGGCAACATCTACCTGGATGCGGAGACGGCCAGCGCCGTGGTGCGTCGCGAGGATACGGAGAAGTGGGAGCGCGAGATCCCGCCTTCCGCGCGCCTGCGCGTCAACAAGGGCGACCACGTCAAGGCCGGGGAGCAGCTCACGGAAGGGGCCAAGAACCCGCGCGAGGTGCTGCGCATCCAGGGCCGCGAGGCGTGTCAGATGTACCTCCTCGAGGAGGTGCAGAAGGTCTACCGATCGCAGGGCGTCAACATCCACGACAAGTACATCGAGATCATCATCCGCCAGATGTTGCGCAAGATCCGCGTGCGTTCCACGGGCGACAGCGAGTTCCTGCCGGGCGAGCTGGTCGATCGGTTCACCTTTGAGGCGGCCAACAATGAGATCATGCGCCGCGGCGGGACGCCCGCGCGCGGCGAGACGGTCCTCCTGGGCGTGACCAAGGCCTCGCTGACTACGGACAGCTTCCTGGCCGCAGCCTCGTTCCAGGAGACCACGCGCGTCCTCACGGAGGCGGCGGTCAAGGGCGCGACCGACGAGCTGCGCGGCCTCAAAGAGAACGTCATCATCGGCAAACTGATCCCGGTGGGCACCGGCTTCGAGGAGCGGATGCGCCGGCCGATCACGACCGGAGGCCAGCCCGCGCCGGCCCCCAACGAAGACCGGCTCAGCATGTTGCAGGGCGAGCTGATCGGCACAGGCAGCCTGGACGATGATGATTTCTCGTATGATAGCGACGAGCCGTACACCGACCTCGACAGCGAAGGCGAGGGCGACGCAGACATGTCCGATTCCTATAACATGTATGACACCGAAGACGACGACTTCGAATACGAGGATCGCGATACGGACATGGAGATGGAAATTTGACCCGGCTCATGCGCTATGCTAGAATCGGCGCTTGTGGGCCTGGAGGCGGCAGCTCGCTTGCCCGCAATTTCGTGCCTATGTTCAGGTGAGCGACGAGGGAGGAGCATAACTTGCCTACGATTAATCAGTTGATCCGCAAGGGGCGCAAGCCTGTGGTCAAGAAAGAGAAGGCGCCGGCGTTGCGTTTCAGCTACAATGCGCTGACGGGGCGCACGGTGCGGACGCGCAAGGGATCCCCGCAACGTCGCGGCGTCTGCACACAGGTGCGCACGATGACGCCGAAGAAGCCGAACTCGGCGTTGCGTAAGATCGCGCGCGTGCGATTGAGCAGCGGCGTCGAAGTGACCGCCTATATCCCCGGGGAAGGCCATAACCTGCAGGAACACTCTGTGGTCCTGGTGCGGGGAGGCCGCGTCAAGGACCTGCCTGGCGTGCGTTATCACATCGTGCGGGGGGCCCTGGATTCGGCTGGTGTAGAAAACCGCAAACGCGGCCGCTCCAAGTATGGGGCGAAGCAGCCCAAGTGAGCCGCGCTGCGCCCGTCGCGAATCGTTCGGGGGCCGTAAGCCTCCAGGGGTAACCGGAGGCGTGCGCAAGGCCCTCTCTCCTCTCTTGATTCTGTAACGTACAAGATGCAGGGCATGGGATGTGCGTGATTCCATCCCCGGCCTTGCATCTTGTGTCTTATGATCTACTGTAGCATGAGGAGTGTCTTATGGCTCGACGCAATCGTCCGCCCAGGCGGATCATCCAGCCCGATTGGAAGTACAACAGCGAGCTGGTGGCACGGCTGATCAACAAAGTGATGTTGAACGGCAAGAAGAGCACGGCGGAGAGGATCGTCTATGAGAGCATGGCGGTCCTGGAGCGGCGTCTCCAAAAGCCAGCGCTCGAAGCTTTGGAGCAGGCCGTCCGCAATGCGACGCCGGTGATCGAAGTGCGCCCCCGTCGCGTGGGCGGCGCCACCTATCAGGTGCCCCTGGAGATCCCGGCCGATCGCCGCCTCAGCCTGGCGTTGCGCTGGCTGGTCCAGTATGCGCGCCAGCGTCCTGGCAAGTCGATGATCGAGAAGCTCTCGGCTGAGCTGATCGATGCGTTCCAGAACCAGGGAGCGACGATCAAGCGGCGCGAGGACACCCATCGCATGGCCGAGGCCAATCGCGCCTTCGCGCATTATCGCTGGTAGGTGGGCGCTTTCCCGGCGCGGCGCCTCTCGGCGCGAGGTGATGTGAGATGACGAGAGAGGTCCCTCTCTCCCGGCTGCGCAATATCGGCATCATCGCCCATATTGACGCCGGCAAGACCACGACAACCGAACGCATCCTGTTCTATACGGGCCGCACCTATCGTCTGGGCAATGTGGACGAGGGGACTACGGTCACGGACTGGATGGAGCAGGAACGCGAGCGCGGCATCACGATCACGGCCGCCTCGATCTCGTGCACATGGCGAGACGTTCAGATCAACATCATCGACACGCCGGGCCATATCGACTTTACGGCTGAGGTCCAACGTTCCCTGCGGGTGCTCGACGGCGGCGTGGTCATCTTCGACGCGGTGAACGGCGTCGAACCGCAGTCGGAGACGGTATGGCGGCAGGCCGATCGTTATCGCGTCCCGCGCATTTGCTTCATCAACAAGATGGATCGCGTGGGCGCCGACTTCGAGCGCACGGTCGCGATGATCGAGTCGCGGCTCCACGCGCGCCCGTTGCCGATCCAGATGCCAATCGGCGTCGCCGATTCGTTTTGCGGGGTCGTCGACCTGATCGCGGAAAAGGCCCTGCTGTACACGGATGATCTGGGGGCGCAGCCGCAGCTAATAGATATCCCTGCCGACCTGCAGGCGGAGGCCGGCCGCCGACGCGAGCAGTTGATCGAGGCGATCGCCGATACGGATGACGGGATTTTGCATAAGTACTTAGAGGGAGAGCCGATCGCTCCTGATGAGTTGCGCGTCGCCCTGCGGCGGGCGGTGCTCTCCAGCAAGCTGGTGCCGATCCTGTGCGGGTCCTCATTGCGCAACAAAGGGGTGCAGCCCCTGCTCGATGCGATCGTCGATTATCTTCCGTCTCCCCTGGACATCCCTCCGATCGTTGGCGCCCACCCCGACACCGGGCGCGAGGAAGTGCGCACCCCCGATGATGATGGGCCATTGGCCGCGCTCGTCTTCAAGATCGTGAGCGATCCCTACATGGGGCGTTTGGCCTATGTGCGCGTCTACTCGGGGACGTTGCACAGCGGCGAGCAGCTTCTTAATGTGAACAGGCGGCGCAAAGAACGGGTGGGGCGGCTGACCCGCATGTACGCCGACAAGCGCGAAGATATCCCGGCGATTTATGCAGGCGATATCGGCGCTGTGCTGGGGTTGAAGCAGACGTTCACAGGAGAAACCCTCACCTCGCCTGAGGCGCCTGTGCTCCTGGAGGCGATCCAGTTCCCAGAGCCGGTGATCTCGGTCGCGATCGAGCCGAAGACGCAGGCGGACCAGGATCGTATGTCCGACGCCCTGCAGCGGCTGGCGGAAGAGGATCCGACCTTCCGCGTGCGCACGGACGAACAGACGGGGCAGACCCTGATCTCTGGCATGGGGGAGCTGCATCTCGAGGTGCTGGTCGATCGCATGTTGCGCGAGTTCCGCGTGGGGGCCAATGTGGGGCGCCCTCAGGTGGCCTATCGGGAGACGATCACGCGGCCAGCGCGCGCCGAGGGGCGGTTCATCCGTCAGACCGGTGGCCGCGGACAATATGGCCACGTCTGGATCGAGGTGGAACCGTTGCCAGCCGGGCAGGGCTTCGTCTTTGAGGATGCGATCGTCGGCGGCGTCATCCCGCGCGAGTTCGTTCCCGCCGTCCAGGCGGGAGTCCAGGAAGCGCTGGAGAACGGCGCGTTGGCCGGGTTCCCCATCGTGGACATCAAAGTGCGGCTGGTGGACGGCTCCTATCATGAGGTCGATTCCTCGGAGCTGGCGTTCAAGATCGCCGGATCGATGGCGCTGAAAGAGGCGGTGCAAAGGGCCGGCCCCGTGTTGCTGGAGCCGATCATGCGGGTCGATATCGTGGTGCCGGAGCAGCATACGGGGGACATCATCGGCGACCTGAGCGCGCGGCGCGGCCAGGTGGAGGGGTTGGAACCCCATGGGCCAGGCATGCAGATGATCCACGCCATGGTGCCGATGGCGGAGATGTTCGGTTATGCGACGCGCCTGCGTTCGGCGACGCAGGGGCGCGGCACGTTTACGATGGAGTTCGCGCGCTATCAACAGCTCGACCCGATGCTCGCCGAGCGTATCCTGCTGGGCGGCCGTTAGCGCAGCGCCTCAAGATTTGCGAGAAGAGGGGTCGTCAGGTATAATGGAAGGGTTGCGCCTGGCGGATGGGCGCAACCGTTGATTTAGTCTCGAAAGGAGCATTCCCATGGCCAAGCCGGTATTTGAGCGGACGAAGCCGCATGTGAACGTGGGGACGATTGGGCATATCGACCACGGGAAGACGACGTTGACGGCGGCGATCACGAAAGTGTTGGCGATGCGCGGCAAGGCGCAGTTTCGGCCGTTTGATTCGATTGACAATGCGCCGGAGGAGAAGGCGCGTGGGATCACGATAGCGATTGCGCATGTGGAGTATGAGACGGACAAGCGGCACTATGCGCATGTGGACTGTCCTGGGCACGCCGACTACATCAAGAACATGATCACGGGTGCGGCGCAGATGGACGGGGCGATTTTGGTGGTGGCGGCGCCGGAGGGGCCGATGCCGCAGACGCGCGAGCATGTGTTGTTGGCGCGTCAGGTGGAGGTGCCGGCGATGGTGGTGTTTTTGAACAAGTGTGACATGATGGAAGACGAGGAGTTGTTGGAGCTGGTGGAGTTGGAGTTGCGGGAGTTGTTGACGGCGCAGAAGTTCCCGGGGGACGAGATTCCGATCATTCGGGGGAGTGCGTTGAAGGCGTTGGAGTCGCCGAGCACGGATCCGAATGCGCCGGAGTATGCGTGCATCTGGGAGTTGATGAAGGCGGTGGACGAGTACATTCCGACGCCGGTGCGTGAGATTGACAAGCCGTTCCTGATGCCGATCGAGGATGTGTTTTCGATCAAGGGGCGGGGGACGGTGGTGACGGGGCGCATCGAGCGTGGGGTGGTGCGGCCGATGGACGAGGTGGAGATTGTGGGGTTGAAGCCGACGCGCAAGGTGGTGGTGACGGGCGTGGAGATGTTCCGCAAGGTGTTGACGGAAGGGCAGGCTGGGGACAACGTCGGGTGTCTGCTGCGCGGGGTGGACCGGGACGAGGTGGAGCGCGGGCAGGTGTTGGCCAAGCCGGGGTCGATCACGCCGCACACCAGCTTCCTGGGCGAGGTGTACGTGCTGAAGAAGGAAGAGGGGGGGCGGCACACGCCGTTCTTCAATGGCTACCGGCCGCAGTTCTACATTCGGACGATGGACGTGACGGGGTCGGTGACGTTGCCGGAAGGGGTGGAGATGGTGATGCCAGGGGATAACATCAACCTGCGCGTCGACCTGATCGTGCCCGTGGCCCTGGAGGCCGGCAGCCGCTTCGCCGTGCGCGAGGGCGGCCGCACCGTCGGCGCCGGCGTCATCACCAAAATCCTCGAATAAACGGGGCGCCTTTCTGGCAAATCAGGCCGGCAGAGACGATGAAGGGATGGAGACGGCATGGCTAAGCAGCGCATTCGCATCAAACTGAAGGCCTACGATCATCGGGTGCTGGATCGATCGGTGCGCGAGATCGTCGAGACGGCGGAGCGAACGGGGGCGGCGGTCGTGGGGCCGATCCCTCTGCCCACTCACATCGAGCGGTTCACCGTCCAACGAGCGCCGTTCATCGATAAGGATTCGCGCGAGCAGTTTGAGATTCGCACGCACAAGCGTTTGATCGATATCATCGAGCCTGGCGCCAAGACGATCGATAACTTGACGCGGCTGAATCTGCCGGCCGGTGTGGATATCGAGATCAAGGTCTAACCAGTTCTCTCGCTCAGGGAGGGCTGTTCGGCGAGCAGCGGGGATGATGCGGCCATGCCCAGGCTGACAGTCCCATGGGAGGTAGTTCATGAAGGGCATCATTGGTCGTAAGCTTGGCATGACCCAGATCTTTGATGAGGCGGGTACGGTGACGCCCGCCACCATCATCGAGGCTGGGCCATGTTTTGTTACCCAGGTGCGCACACCAGAGCGCGACGGCTACGCTGCCATTCAGATCTCTTTCGGCGAGGTTGCCTCGCGCAAATTGACGCGCGGCGAGCTGGGCCATCTCAAGAAGCACAACCTCCCACCCTCTCGGGTCCTGCGCGAGTTGCGCGTGAAGGCCGAGGAGGTGGGGGAGTTCACGGAAGGCCAGCGGATCACCGTCGATGTGTTTCAGCCGGGCGACCTGGTGGATGTGACGGGGACCTCCAAGGGGCGCGGCTATCAGGGCGGCGTGAAGCGCCACGGCTTTCGCGGCGGGCCGAAGACCCACGGCCAGTCGGATCGCCAGCGCGCGCCCGGCGCGATCGGCTCGGGCACGACGCCGGGGCGCGTGTACAAAGGGACGCGCATGGCTGGCCATATGGGGAACGCGCGGGTGACGGTCCAGAATCTGCAGGTGGTGCGAATCTACCCGGAGCAGAACCTGATCGCCGTGCGCGGCGCGGTGCCGGGGCCACAGAACGGGCTGCTGATCATCCGCGAGGCGCGGAAGGAGTAAGGACGATGCAACTGGCACTGCGCAACATGGCGGGTGAGACAGTCGGACAGGTGGATGTGCCTGACAGCATCTTCGCCGCCCCGATTCATACGGCGGTCATGCATCAGGCCCTGGTGCGGCAACTGGCCAACGCGCGTCTGGGCACCCACGATACCAAGGATCGCGGCGAGGTGAATCGCACCAAAGCCAAATGGTATCGTCAGAAGGGGACCGGCCGCGCCCGGCATGGCAGCCGCAATGCCCCAATCTTCGTCGGCGGCGGCGTCGCTCATGGCCCGCATCCCCGCAGCTATGAGCAGCGTATGCCGCGCAAGATGCGCCGATTGGCGTTGCGTTCGGCTCTCTCGGTGAAAGCGGCTGATAACCAGATCATCCTGCTCGATGATCTGAAGATGGAGGCGCCACGCACCAAGGCGATGGTGGCTATGCTGCAAGCTCTGGGAGTTGACGGCAGCGCGCTGATCCTGCTGGCGGAGTCGAACGAGGCGGTGGAGCTTTCGGCGCGCAATCTGCCGGATGTGCGCATGCTGCGCGCGGGGTATCTTAACGTTCGTGACCTCCTGGGATTCGATTACCTGATCATCCCACTGAACTCCCTGGAGGTGATCAAGCAGTTCTTGAGCACTGCGCCCGAGCCTGCCGAAGCGGCGGCGTGACGGCGGCAGGGGAGGCGAGTAGCCATGCACGTTTATCAGGTCTTGCGACGGCCGATCGTGACCGAGAAGACGACTGAGCGCCTGCAGCCGGTCAATCAGTATGCGTTCGAGGTGGATATTCGGGCGAACAAACTGCAGGTCAAGGAGGCGGTGGAGACCGCCTTTGGCGTGCGCGTCGAGAAGGTCAACATCATGCGGATGCCGGCGAAGGTGGGGCGCTACGGACGACGCTCGGTGGTGAAGCAGTCGTTGTGGAAGAAGGCGATCGTCACGCTGGCGCCGGGGGATCGCATCACGCTGTTCGAAGGCGTCTAGGAGCCGATCCGAAACCTTGCAGATGAGGCATCGGGTGTAGGCGAAGCCAATGTCTGCGCCTGCCGGGTGAGGTTCTGGGACAGGCTCTTAGTGAAAGTCGAGGCGAGAAACGCCTGCTGGCAGGACATCGTGGTTCACCAGGCAAGTCGCTCTCGCTTTGAGGTTGTTTTAGGCAACGGCGATGCGCCTGCAGGGATGGGCGGCTAGATCGCAAGCGGTATCGCCCATCTTCTCTCTGTCGCAGCCCGGGCCAGGGCGGTAGCGATGAGAAGCTTGCAAACAGGAGTGCGAGATGGCCATTAAAGTGTATAAGCCGACTTCGCCCGGTCGACGCGGCATGTCGGTCTCGACGTTCGAGGAGATCACGCGCACCGAGCCGGAGCGTTCGCTCTTGCGGCCGCTGACCAAGAGCGCCGGGCGCAACGTGCGCGGCAAGGTGACCGTTCGTCACCGCGGCGGCGGCCATAAGCGCCAGTATCGTGTGATCGACTTTCGGCGGGACAAGATCGGCGTGCCGGGACGGGTCGACGCGATCGAGTACGATCCCAACCGCACGGCGCGCATCGCCCTGATCACCTACGCGGATGGCGAGAAGCGCTATATTGTGGCGCCGCTGGATCTGCGCGTGGGAGATACTGTGATCTCGTCGCCGACAGCCGAGATTCGTCCGGGCAACACGTTGCCGCTGGCCAACATCCCGCTGGGCACGATGGTTCACAATGTGGAATTGCAGCCGGGGCGCGGCGGCCAGATGGCGCGATCGGCCGGGACGGCGGCGCAAGTATTGGCGAAGGAAGGGGACTACGCCCAATTGCGCCTGCCGAGCGGCGAGGTGCGGCGCGTGCACATGAGTTGCAAGGCGACGATCGGCCAGGTGGGCAACGTCGATCACGCGAACATTCACCTGGGCAAGGCGGGTCGTCGACGGTGGATGGGATGGCGGCCAACGGTGCGCGGCTCAGCGATGACCCCGCGCGATCACCCGCATGGCGGCGGCGAGGGGCGCTCGCCGATCGGCATGCCGGGGCCGAAGTCGCCGACGGGCAAGCCGACGTTGGGCTATAAGACACGCCGCAACAAGAAGAGCGATCAATATATCGTGCGGCGCCGTGTGACGCGACGGCGATAAGGAGTGGAGGGTAGGAAATGTCACGTTCGCTGAAAAAGGGGCCGTACGTCGATCCGAAACTTCTCCGCAAGATCGAGGCGATGAATCGATCGGGGGAGCGTCGTGTGATCAAGACGTGGTCGCGCGCGTCGACGGTATTCCCGCAGATGGTCGGGCACACGATCGCGGTGCATGACGGGCGGCGCCATATTCCTGTCTACATCACCGAGAACATGGTCGGGCACCGGCTGGGGGAGTTTGCTCCGACCCGCTTGTTCCGGGGCCACGTTGCCAAGGAGAAGGGGACGCGAGCGCGCTGAGGCGCGTTCGTCGGCCCTGATACGGTCCAGGCGCATGTCTGGCAGGGACAGACGAGGACGGAGCAAATGGCTTTCGAAGTACGAGCGGTCTATCGCTATGTGGGGATCTCGCCTCAGAAGGTGCGGCGAGTGATCGACACGGTGCGCGGCAAGCCCGTGGTGACTGCGCTGCAGATGTTGCGGCTGATGCCGCAAGCGGCGGCGGCGCCGGTCGCCAAGACGATCGCGTCGGCGATGGCGAACGCCGAGGAGAATTTTGGCCTGTCCCGCGAGGACCTGGTGATCGCGCGGATCATGGCGGATCAGGCGCCGTTGCGCCGCTGGCGACGGTTCGGCGCGCGCGGCCGTTTCAAGCCGATCATCCGCCGTTCGTCGCATATCACGGTCGTCCTTGCGGAAAAAGGGGCGGTCTGAATAGCCGGAAGCTGGCCAAAGGAGGAGCGCGTTGGGTCGCAAGGTTCATCCGATCGGGTTTCGCTTAGGAATTATTAAGGATTGGGAGACGCGCTGGTACGCGGAAGGCTCCCAGTACGCCGATTTGCTGGCTGAGGACCGCATGATCCGTGAGAGCATCCGCAAGGAGATGGGGGAAGCTGGCATCGCCAAGATCGAGATCGAGCGCTTCCCAGGGGCGGTGCAGGTCGTGATCCACACCTCCAAGCCGGGGATCATCATCGGGCGCAAGGGAGCGAGCGTCAACGCGTTGCGGACCAGGCTGCAGGAGACGACCGGCAAGAAGGTCAAGGTCGACGTGATGGAGATCGAGCAGCCGGAGTTGAACGCCTATCTGGTGGCTGTGGACCTGGCCTCGCAGTTGGAGCGCCGTGTGGCATACAAGCGGGCGATGAAGCAGGCAGTCGCGCGAGCGATGCGCGCGGGCGCCAAGGGGATCATGATCACCTGCGGCGGTCGTCTGGCTGGTTCGGAGATGGCGCGCGTGGACACGGTGCGCGAGGGGCAGGTGCCGCGGCACACGCTGCGCGCCGATATCGACTTTGCCCGCGCGGAAGCGTTGACCACCTTCGGGCGGATCGGCGTCAAGGTCTGGATTTACAAAGGCGAGGTCATGCCCAAACGGCAGGCGGCCGCGGGGTGATTCCATTGCGAGCGCAGCGCCATGCCCGTTGAGGCCTGGCTGTGCTGAGGGGAGTTTGTTACCATGTTGATGCCCAAGCGCGTGAAGTATCGAAAAGCCCATCGCGGACGGATGAAGGGGATCGCCAGCCGGGGCAACCGGATCTCGTTCGGCGAGTATGGGTTGCAGGCTTTGGAGCCGTGCTGGATGACGGGGCGACAGATCGAGGCCGCGCGCCGCGCGATCGTCCACCACATGCGGCGCGGCGGCAAGCTCTGGATTCGCATCTTCCCGGACAAACCGGCCACCAAGCGCCCGGCCGAGACCCGCATGGGCGGCGGCAAGGGGGCGGTGGAAGAATGGGTGGCCGTCGTGCAGCCTGGGCGGATGATCTTCGAGGTCGGGGGCGTAGATGAGAGCGTCGCTCGTGAGGCGTTGCGTCGGGCGTCGCACAAGCTGCCCATCGATACGCAGATCGTCTCGCGGGCGGCGTTGGCGGAAGAGGCGGCAGGGGGTGCGTCATGAAGGCGAGTCAGATTCGAGCGATGACAGACGAAGAGATCGCGCGCACCCTGGATGAGAGCTACCAGGAGTTGTTCAACCTGCGTTTTCAGTTCGCCACAGGGCAGTTGCGCAATACCGCGCGACTTTCGCAGGTTCGACGCGAGATCGCGCGCCTGCGGACGATCCTGCGTGAGCGTGAGCTGGCAGCCTGGTATCAATCAGCGACGAAGGAGGGTTGAGGATGCGCGAACGGCGAAAAGTGCTGATTGGCGAGGTCGTCAGCGATAAGATGGATAAGACGGTGGTCGTACGGGTCGACAACATGCGCCGCCATCCCCTGTACGGCAAGGTGATCAGGGTGAGCAAGCGGTTCAAGGCCCACGATGAGGACAACCGGTGCCACGTTGGGGATGTGGTGCGCATCGTCGAGTCGCGCCCGCTGAGCCGCGAGAAGCGATGGGTGGTTACCGAGATCCTGTCCCGCGGCGAAGAAGTGGTCGAAGCGAACGTGTAATGGGGCAGAGAAAGAGGGTAACGCCATGATTCAGCAAGAGAGTCGGCTCAAGGTAGCCGACAACACGGGCGCCAAAGAGATCTTGTGTATTCGTGTGATGGGGGGCTCGACCCGTCGGTATGCCAGCGTGGGCGATATCATCATCGCCTCGGTCAAGCAGGCCACGCCGAATAGTTCGGTCAAGAAGGGCGATGTGGTGAAGGCGGTGGTTGTGCGCACCGCCAAGGAATACGGGCGGCCGGACGGTTCGTTCATCAAGTTCGACGAGAATGCGGCTGTCCTCATCGATGACGCCAAGGCCCCGCGCGGGACGCGCATTTTCGGTCCGGTGGCGCGCGAGCTGCGTGAGAAGGGGTTCATGCGGATCGTGTCCCTGGCCCCCGAAGTGCTGTAGGGTCGTGTGAGGGAGCGAGCGATGCATATCAAACAGGGCGACACGGTAGAGGTGATCAGTGGCGATGATCGGGGGGCGCGCGGTGAGGTGCAGCGTGTGCTTGTGGGGAAGCGCGTGCGTTCGAAGCGCGCGGCGCGCGGCGGCCCTCTGACCGTACGCGATCCCAACCTGGACCGCGTGGTGGTGAGCGGGGTCAATTTCGTCAAGAAGCATCAGCGTCGCACCGGCGATGTGCGCACCCAGGTCGGCATCATCGAGCGCGAGGCGCCGATCCATATCTCGAATGTGATGCTGGTCTGCCCACATTGCAACAAAGCGACGCGCGTGCGCATGCACGTGTTCGAGAACGGGACGCGCGCGCGCGAGTGCCGACAATGCGGCCAGTTGATCGACACGAAGTGATCTGCAATCATCTGATTCCCCGCGTCGGCTGGCTCGTCAGCGCGCTCGGACAGAAGGTAGGAGTGGGACGTCGATGCCAAATTTGAAGGAACGCTATCGGACCGAGGTGGTCCCGCAACTGCGAGAGCGTTTTCATTACAAGAACGTGATGCAAGTGCCCAAGATCACCAAGGTCGTCGTCAATGTGGGCCTAGGTGAGGCGTTGCAGAACGCCAAGGCGTTGGAGAACGCGGCGCGCGATATCTCGATCATCACCGGCCAGAAGCCGATCATCACCAAGGCCAGGAAGTCCATCGCGACGTTCAAGCTGCGCGAGGGCAACCAGATCGGCGTCAAGGTGACATTGCGGGGAAGTCGCATGTGGGACTTCCTGGATCGTCTATGCAACGTGGCGTTGCCGCGGCAGCGCGACTTTCGCGGCGTGCCGGCCGATGCGTTCGACGGGCGCGGCAACTATAGCCTGGGGTTGCGCGAGCAGTTGATCTGGCCTGAGATCAACTATGACTCGATCGACAAGGTGCGCGGGATGGAGGTGACGGTTGTCACCACGGCGAAGACGGACGAAGAGGCGCGCGAGCTGCTTCGTCTGTTGGGAATGCCGTTCGCCCATTGAGCGTGAGCAAGGAGAGGCGCAGTGGCGAAGAAGAGTTCGATCATCAGGGAGACCCGACGTAAGTATCCGACCCGCGTACGCAATCGGTGTTCGTTGTGTGGCCGGCCGCGGGGGTATATGCGCCGTTTCCGGCTGTGTCGCATCTGCTTCCGGCAAGAGGCGCTGGAAGGGCGTTTGCCAGGCGTCGTCAAATCGAGCTGGTAAATCTTGATTCGAGTTCGCTGCCTCCCGGGCAGGGGAGATGGAGTGATAGCTTATGCTGACTGACCCGATTGCGGACATGCTCACTCGGATCCGCAACGCTACCATGGTGCGTCACAAGCAGGTGTTGATGCCCAGCTCCAAGATGAAGGTAGCGATCGCGCGCATCCTCAAGGATGAGGGATACATCCAGAACTATCAGGTGACTAAGGATCAGCCGCAGCCGCAGTTGCGCATCATTTTGAAGTACGATCAGCAGCGGCAACCGGTGATCACGGGCCTGCGACGGGTGAGCAAGCCCGGCCGGCGGGTGTACATGAAGCGCCAGGAGATCCCCTGGGTGCTCAGCGGCATGGGGACGGCGATCATCTCTACCTCGCAGGGGGTCATGACCGGCCAGAAGGCGCGTCGCCTGGGCCTTGGCGGCGAGGTGATCTGTTACGTGTGGTGATGGAGGGTTGCGGGGCTGCCTGACGGGGCTGATGTTCAAGCTACAGCGTCTGGAAGCGAGCGTTCGCAATCCACGGGGGAGGTAGAGGGATGTCGCGGATTGGCAAATTACCTGTGGCGGTGCCCACAGGCGTGATGGTCAAGATCGAACCCGGCAACCGTGTGACGGTCAAAGGACCCAAGGGCGAGTTAAGTCGGGCATTTTCGCCGGAGATGACGATCGAGATGACGGGCGCGGAGCTGGTGGTGAAGCGCCCCTCTGATCAGCGCACTCATCGTGCGTTGCACGGCCTGACGCGCGCGCTGTTGGCGAATATGGTGACCGGGGTGACGACAGGGTTCCGCCGCGAGTTGACGATCGAGGGGGTTGGCTATCGGGCGGACGTGGTGGGCAATCGGCTGGTGCTTCAGGTGGGATTATCGCATCCGGTCGAGTTCGTCCCGCCGGCGGGGATCACCTTCTCGGTCGATCGCACGGGGCGCAACGTGGTCGTGGAAGGGGCGGACAAAGAACTGGTGGGATTGCTCGCGGCCAAGGTGCGCGAGGTGCGCCCGCCAGAGCCATATCAGGGCAAGGGCATCCGTTACGCAGGGGAAGTGGTGCGGCGTAAGGCTGGCAAGACGGGCCGCGCCAAGTAGGATGTTGGGAACCCTGCGGCGGCATCGCCTGGAAGGAAGAGGGACTTATGGCGAAGAGGACGACGCGCGAAGCGCGTGAGCGACGACACCGACGGCTGCGGGCGCGCCTGGCGGGGACGCCCGAACGTCCGCGCCTCAACGTGTTTCGTAGCCTGAACCATATTTATGCGCAGGTGATCGACGACGAGCGTGGAGTGACGCTGGCGGCTGCTTCGACGCTTGACCCGGAATTGCGGGGGGAGCTGGCCGGCCTCAACAAGACGGGGCAGGCGAAGAAGGTGGGAGAGCTGGTAGCGAAGCGCGCCCTGGCGGCCGGGATCACGCAGGTCGTGTTCGATCGCGGCGGGTATCCGTATCATGGTCGTGTCAAGGCGCTGGCAGAAGGCTCGCGCGAAGCCGGTCTGATGTTCTAAGAGGCGGAGAGGACGCATGCCATCCAAGAGAGACGCGAGGCGGGAACGGAAGGAAGAGGAGCACGACGAGCTGGACGAGCGCGTTGTTCACATCGCGCGCACGGCCAAGGTGGTGCAGGGCGGCCGACGCTTCAGTTTCCGCGCTGTGGTTGTCGTAGGCGATAACAAGGGCAGCGTGGGCGTGGGGGTCGGCAAGGCGCGCGAGGTGCCCGACGCGATTCGCAAGGGAGGCGAGCGCGCGCGTAAGAATATGCACAGGATCACTCTGATCGGGAGCACGATCCCCCATCAGGTGGTCGCCCGGGCGGGGGCCTCGCAAGTGCTGTTGAAGCCCGCCTCGCCGGGGACGGGGGTGATCGCGGGCGGCGGCGTGCGCGCCGTGCTCGAAGCGGCGGGGATCAAGGATATCTTGACGAAGTCGCTGGGGAGCGCCAACATCCTGAACGTCGTGCGTGCGACGATGGCTGGCCTCGATATGCTGAAAGATCCCGAGGTGGAAGCGCAGCGGCGTGGGCGTCCGGTGGAGGAGCTGATGCCGTTCTGGACGCGGGAGAGGCGATGATGGCGAACGAGGGACGTGGGCAGATCGAGATCACGTGGGTGAAGAGCGCGATCGGCTATTCCGAACGCCAGAAGGCGACGGTGCGCGCCCTGGGGTTGCGGCGTCTGGGCGATCGCGTGGTGCATCAGGATACGCCTGTGGTGCGCGGCATGGTCTACAAGGTGCGGCATCTGGTGCAGGTGCGAGAGGTCAGGGAGCCATGAAGCAGAACGATCTGCGCCCGCCGAAGGGCGCGACCAAGGATCGCCGAAGGGTGGCGCGCGGCAACTCCGGCAAGGGCGGCACTTATGCGGGTCGGGGACGCAAGGGCCAGAACGCGCGCGGCGGCAAGCCGGTAGCCCCTTATTTCGAGGGGGGACAGTTGCCGTTGGTGCGGCGTCTTCCCCATCTGCGCGGCTTCACCAACATCTGGAAGGTGACCTATACCCCTGTCAACGTCGAGAAGCTGAACGTCTTCGAGGCGGGGACGGAGGTGACGCCAGAGCGATTGACGATGGCCGGCCTGATCCGGGCTGTGGATGAACCGTTCGTGATCCTGGGGCAGGGCGATATCGATCGGCCGCTCACGGTGCACGCCTATCGTTGTTCGGCCAGCGCGCGCGCGAAGATCGAGGCGGCTGGGGGCAAGGTGCAGGAGATCTCGCTAGCGGGCTGAAGGTCGCAGCGCTAGCGGGGGAGGATGTCCGATGCTGGAAGCGGTGCGCAACGCCTTTCGCTTGCCTGATCTGCGCAATAAACTGCTCTATACCTTCCTTTTTCTGGTGATCTATCGCCTGGCCGCGCATGTGCCCGTCCCAGGGGTCAACCGGGAGGCCCTGCGCCAGTTGTTCGAACAGAACCAACTGTTGGGGTTGTTGGACATGTTCTCAGGAGGGGCCATGTCCAACTTCTCGGTGATGGCGATGGGAGTATATCCGTATATCACGGCCCAGATCATCGTCCAGTTGCTGTTGCCGATCATCCCCAAGCTGGAGGAGATCGCGAAGGAAGGCGAGCAGGGGCGCAACAAGATCAATCAGTATACCACCTGGTTGACCGTGCCTCTGGCGGCTTTGCAGGCGTTTGGGCAATCGACGATCCTGCAGCAACAGGGGATTCTGAGCAACTTCGGGTTCGCGACGAACCCGTTGGCGACGGCGGCGACGGTGATCGCCCTCACGGCGGGCACTATGTTCGCGATGTGGCTGGGCAGCCTGATCACCGAGCAAGGCATCGGCAACGGCATCTCGATCATCATCTTCGGCGGCATCGTGGCTGGGGTTCCGCAGCGGGTGGGGCAGCTTCTGGTGAGCAACCCCATGGCGCTGATCACCTTCCTGGTCTTGACGGTGGTCACGGTGGCGGCGATCGTGGTCGTGCAGGAGGGGCAGCGGCGCATCCCCGTCCAGTATGGCAAGCGGGTGCGAGCCATGCGCGGCAATCGGCTGATGATGGCGGGGGGACAGAGCACACACATCCCGATGCGCGTCAACTCGGCGGGGATGATCCCTCTGATCTTTGCGCAGAGCATTATGCTCTTCCCGGGGACGATCGCCAGCTACTTCCAGTACTCGTCCAGCAACTTTGTGGCGACCGTCGCGCGCGGGTTGACGAGCTTCTTCAATCCGCAGACCAGTAGCTGGTACTGGATCATGTATTTCTTCTTGGTGATCGGCTTCACGTACTTTTACACTGACGTGATCTTTCGCCAGCAGAACCTGGCGGAGACGTTGCAGCGACAGGGCGGCTTTATCCCAGGCATCCGTCCGGGCAAGCGCACGGAGGAGTATCTGAACGGCGTGCTGTCGCGGATCACGCTGGTGGGCGCGGTCTTCTTGGGCCTTGTGGCGATCCTGCCCTGGATCGCGCGCGACGTCACGGAGACGCAGACGCTGCTGATCACGAGCACTGGCCTGTTGATCGTGGTGGGCGTGGTCCTGGACACGATGAAGCAGCTCGAAGCGCAGTTGCTGATGCGCCATTACGAAGGGTTTATTCGCTGATCGGCGGCCTGAACAGAAGGAGCGTACATGGCTGAGGCGAAGGAGCCGCTGTATATCGTCCTGTTGGGAGCGCCTGGGGCAGGAAAGGGAACCCAGGCGCGCTTATTGAATGAGGCGCTGGGGCTGCCCCATATCGCTTCGGGCGATCTGTTCCGAGAGCATCTGGGAAAACAGACGGAGCTGGGGCTGCTGGCCAGGGGTTACATGGATCGCGGCGAGCTGGTGCCGGATGCGGTGACGATTCGCATGGTGATCGAGCGCCTGGCGCAGCCGGACTGCGCGGCTGGCGCGATCCTGGACGGCTTCCCACGCACGGTAGCGCAGGCGGAGGCGCTGGACGGGGCGCTGATGACGCAGGGGCAGCGGGTTGGCGTGGTCCCCTACATTCGCGTCAGCGAGGAAGCGCTGGTGGCGAGGCTCTCGGGGCGTTGGATTTGCCGCAGTTGCCAGGCGACCTACCATACGCTATTCAACCCACCGCGCCAGGCTGGCGTATGCGATGTCTGCGGCGGAGAGTTGTATCAGCGCAGCGATGACACGCCGGAGACGGTGCGCAATCGCTTGAAGGTGTACTTTGAGCAGACGGCGCCGCTGATCGATTACTATCGCGGCCGCGGCGTGTTGGTCGAGATCGATGGCGAGCAAGAGGTGGACGCGGTCCACGCGGACCTGCGGGCAGCGGTGCAGCGCAACGAGGCTCAGCCGTAGCTCGAAGGGCGCTGGCTGAAGGAAGGCGTGGGTGGCAGGCCGAGGATATGAGGAGAATCGTCCGCCGATCAGGCTGAAAAGGCCGGAAGAGATCGCCTTGATGCGTAAGGCGGGGCGGATTGTGGCGGAAGTGCATGAGCTGATGCGCCAGAAGATTCGCCCGGGGGTGAGCACGGCGGAGCTGGATCGACTGGCGGAGGATCTGATCCGACGCCGCAACGCGCAGCCATCGTTCAAAGGGTATCCGTATCGAGGGCAAAACGACTTCCCGGCGACGATCTGCGCGTCGATCAACCACGAGTTGGTGCACGGCATTCCCAGGGCGCGACGGATCCTGCGCGAGGGGGATATCGTCTCCATCGATGTGGGGGCGATCTATCAGGGATATCAGGGGGATTCGGCCTGGACCTATACGGTAGGCGAGGTCAGCAGCGAAGCGCGCGCCTTGTTGGAAGTGACGGAGGGAGCGTTATTCGCTGGCATCGCGGCGGCGCGCTGCGGCCATCGCCTGCGCGATATCTCCGCGGCGGTGCAGGAGTACGTCGAGAGCCGGGGCTGCACGGTCGTCCGCAGCTACACGGGGCATGGGATCGGCCAGGCGATGCATGAACCGCCGGAGATCTGGAATTACGTAGGAGAGGGGTACCGCGACGCAGAGGTGGAGTTGCGTCCTGGGTTGACGTTGGCCCTGGAGCCGATGGTGAGCATCGGCTCGTGGGACCCGCAGATTTTGCGCAAGAGGCGGGACACGCGCGTGCTGCCGGATGGCTGGACGGTTGTGACGTCTGATGGTCGGCTGTGCGCCCACTTCGAGCACACCATCGTCATCACGGACGGGGAAGCGGAGATCCTGACTCGTCTGTAGCGGTGGTCGGCGGAAGTTATGCGCCGCAGCCGCGAGGGGCATGCGTGAGCGGCCAGCGAGTGTGAGGGAAGTCGCTGGCGACGCAAGGGAGGGGCAAGAGATGAAAGTCAAACCATCGGTTAAGCGTCGGTGTGAGAAGTGCAAGATCATTCGGCGGCGCGGCGTGTTGCGCGTGATCTGCACGAACCCCCGGCATAAGCAGCGGCAAGGCTAGAGGGGAAGCGCTGGCGAGGCCCTGACGGGGCTGTGCTGGCTGGACTCAAGAGGAGGGAAGTCATGGCACGTATTGCGGGGGTTGACCTGCCTCGCGACAAACGGGTCGAGGTCGCGCTCACGTATATCTACGGGATTGGTCGTCCTACAAGCTCTGAGATCCTGACGCACACAGGGATCAATCCGGACACGCGCGTGAAGGATCTGACGGAGGCCGACATCGCCCGGCTGCGCGAGTTCATCGACCGCAACTATCGGGTGGAAGGGGATCTGCGGCGTGAGGTCAGCATGAACATCAAGCGGCTGACGGAGATCGGGTGCTATCGGGGCATCCGGCATCGCCGCAACCTTCCTGTGCGCGGGCAACGCACGCGCACCAATGCGCGCACGAAGCGTGGGGCGCGCCGGACGGTCCCTGGCAAGCGCCGGGCGCGCGCCAAGAAGTAAGTGGGGGGCTGCCTGCTGGTTGGGCGGCAGCCTGGAGCCGTGGAAGCGGCACGAGATCGTTCCCATAAGGAGCAGGAGGTACGATGGCGAGACCGACGAGGCGAGGAGGGCGTCAAGCAGGTGGGCGTCGCGAGCGCCGCATGGTGCCTGTGGGGCAGGTGCATATTCAGGCTTCATTCAACAACACGATCATCACCGTGACGGATATGGAGGGCGCGACCCTGACCTGGGCGAGCGCAGGATCGGCAGGGTTCAAGGGGTCCCGCAAGAGCACGCCCTATGCTGCGCAGATGGCGGCCACGGAGGCGGCGCGCGCGGCGATGGACGCGGGCATGCGCGAGGTCGAGGTGTACGTCAAGGGGCCTGGCCCTGGTCGCGAGGCGGCCGTGCGGTCGTTGCAGGCGGCCGGGCTGCGCGTGCGGGCGATCACGGATGTCACGCCGATCCCGCACAACGGATGTCGGCCGCCCAAGAAGCGGCGCGTCTAGGTGGAGAGGGGATTGCGGCCTGGGGATGGGCGCAGGTCATTCATGGCGGCGACCATCCATCGCTGGCTGCGACTGATCGCAGCGAGGGGGAGGAAGGTGGCCAAGCCCGTAAACCCCTCAGAGATGTTCAGAGAAGCGGAGGATTCTCTTGGCAAGGTACATTGATGCTGTGTGCAAGCTCTGCCGCCGCGAGGGGCAGAAGCTCTTTCTCAAAGGGGAGCGTTGTTTGTCGCCCAAATGCGCCATCGAGCGGCGGTCTTACCCGCCTGGGATGCATGGCAGTCGGGCGCAGTTTCGTCGCAAGGCCTCGGACTACGCGTTGCAGTTGCGAGAGAAGCAGAAGGCCAAGCGTATCTATGGGGTGTTGGAGCGCCAGTTCCGCCGTTACTTTGAGGAAGCTCTACGCAGCAAGGGGCTGACAGGCGCCACCTTGCTCATCATGTTGGAGCGGCGGCTCGACAACGTGATCTATCGTCTGGGGCTGGCCGATTCGCGCGCTCAGGCGCGCCAACTGGTTCGGCATGGCCACATTGACGTCAATGGCAGGAAGACGGACATTCCCTCCATGCTGGTCAGGGCGGGAGATGTCATCAGTGTGCGCGAGCAGTCGCGCAAGACTGAATATTTCAAGGAAGTGGCACAGCGTCTCGGTGAGAGGACCGTCCCGGAGTGGTTGAGCTTCGACCCGATGGCTTGGACGGCGCGAGTAGTGGCGCTGCCCACGCGCGAGCAGATCGATGTCGCGCTGAACGAGCAATTGATCGTCGAGTATTACAGCCGTTAACGTGGGCCTCGCTGGCTGGCGTTGGCGGGCCATTGGGCGCGCGTCGTCGGCCGGTTTGCGCTGTTGGGAAAATGGCTGGAGGAGGTGGGTCCTCTTGTTCAACCAAGTGCTACCCAAGATCGAGAGTGATGCTAGTTCTCAAAACTATAGCCGTTTTGTGATCGGCCCCCTTGAGAGCGGCTACGGCATCACTTTGGGCAATGCTCTGCGCCGGGTGCTGCTTTCATCCCTGCCAGGGGCGGCCGTGACCTCGATTCGTGTGAGCGGCGTTCATCACGAATTTGCTCCGATCCCGAACGTCCGCGAGGACACGACGGGGTTGATCTTGAACGTCAAACAGATTCGCTTGAAGATGTACCAGGATGAGCCGGTGCGGCTGTACCTGGACGTTCGGGGAGAAGGGCCTGTTACTGCGGGGGATATCAAGGCGCCCGCAGAGGTTGAGATCGTCAATCCGGACCTATATCTGTTGACGGTCGATTCGGCGGACGCGGGTTTTGAGATGGAATTGACAGCGCAGCGCGGCAAGGGGTATTCGCCGGCGGAGGAACGCGGCAAGCTCCCTCTCGGCGAGATCCCGGTCGATGCGATCTTCAGCCCCGTGCGCAAGGTCAATTACTCTGTGGAGCGCGCGCGCGTCGGTCAGCAGACCGACTTCGATCGCCTGGTCCTGGAAGTCTGGACGGACGGGACGATCACGCCGCGCGAGGCGGTGAGCCAAAGCGCCAAGATCCTGGTCGAGCTTCTACAGTTGGTCGCAGGAGCGGACAAGCTGGAGGCTGAGGCGGCCGGCCGCGAGGAAGAGGGCATTCCCAGCCGTGTGTATGACGTGCCCATCGAGGATTTGGAGCTGACGGTTCGCGCGTACAACTGCCTCAAGCGCGCCGGCATCACCAAAGTAGGGGAGATCCTGGAGAAGTTGGAGCAGGGCGAGGAAGAGGTGCTGGCGATCCGCAATTTCGGGCGCAAGTCATTGGACGAGCTGCTGGAGCGTCTGGAAGCGAAGGGGTTCCTGTCGGTGATCAACTATCGGCCCGGCTCAGGCGCTGCGGCAGCCCGGGACGAGATGGCGTCGGACGACATGGACAGCCTGGACGATGAAGGCGACGATGGCGACGAAGCGGAGGAAGAGGGCGAAGAGGCCGGAGAGGCGGAGTAGCGCCCGCGGGCAGCCAGCCTCTTTGATTCGCTGTTGGGCCGTCGGGAATCTTTACGAATGGTCGGTGCCGTTGAGGGGCTGCTCGCCAGGATGCCTGTAAAGGGGTTTCTTTCGGGCAGGCTTCAGAGATGATCTCTGGTCGCAAGATGCAGGCGTGACCGGATTCGAGGGGAAGATCGAATGCGACACCATGTGGCGGGATACAAGTTGGGGCGGTCGACAGGTCAACGTCGGGCGCTCTTTCGGAACCTGATGACGGAGCTATTTCGGCACGGCAAGATCCGCACAACGGAGGCCAAAGCGCGCGCGATCCGGTCCGAGGCGGAGCGCATGATCACCCGCGCCAAACGGGGGCGCGCGCCGGGCGGCAATCTTGTGCATGCGCGCCGATTGACGGTGGCCGCGTTGGACGATCCGGCGGTGGCTCGCAAGTTGTTCGACGAGTACGCGGTCCGGTATGAGTCGCGGCCTGGAGGGTATACGCGCATCATCAAACTTGGCCCGCGCAAGGGCGACGGCGCCGAGATGGTGATGTTGGAGCTGGTGGAGGAGTGATGGCTGGCCGGGATCGCGACGAGGCTGCGGCGCAGGCGGTCGCAGGCTCAGCCGATCTCGGCGCAGACCGTGGTCCTGGGCTGCTCTACGTGCGGGCGCGGGTGGAGTATGACGGGACCGACTTCTATGGGTTTCAGTTCCAGTCATCCGTGCGCACGGTGCAGGGGGAGTTGGAACGGGCGCTGGCGGCAGTAACCGGGCGAGCGGTGCGGATCGTCGGCGCTGGGCGGACCGATACCGGTGTGCACGCGGTCGGGCAGGTGGTTGCTTTTCACACGGAGTGGCGGCATTCGCTGGAGGCTCTGGAGAGGGCGTGGGGAGCGCACCTGCCGCCGGACATCGCCGTGTGGGGGCTGGAACGGGCGCCCGCCGACTTCCATCCGAGGTTCAGCGCCCGCCGTCGTCGCTATCGATACACGATCTGGAATGGACGTCGGGCGTCGCCGCTGCATCGTCGTTATGCGTGGGTTCACCCGCAGCGGTTGGATGACGAGATGCTCGAGCAGGCGGCGAGGGTGTTTATCGGCGAGCATGATTTCGCCGCCTTCGGGCGACCGCCGCAGGGCGAGAATAGCGTCCGCACGGTGTACACGGCGACCTGGACGCGCTGCGGCGATAGCCTGTGGTTCGAGATCGAAGGGAACGCCTTTCTGCAGCGGATGGTGCGTCGGCTTGTGGGCGTCATGGCGCAAATCGGGCGTGGGGAGAAGCCGTTGGCATGGGCGAGCGAGGTGCTCGCCAGCCGGGAGAGCGCCCGTTGCGCTCCACCCGCCCCAGCCTGCGGTCTGTGCCTGATGGAAATCGGCTATGAGTGACCCGCCCGCCCGCGCGTGGGGGGGCCCGTCTGGGCGACGTTCGGACGGATACAATTGAAGGCGGCTGGGCCGCCGGGGAGCAGGGTACAGTGAGGACGTATAGCGCCAAGCCAGGCGATATTCAGCGAGAGTGGTTCGTTGTCGACGCTACGGGGAAGACGCTAGGCCGGCTGGCGAGCGAGATCGCCAGGGTCCTCAGCGGCAAGCATAAGCCGATCTACACGCCGCACCTGGATTGCGGCGATTTCGTGATCGTCGTCAACGCCGACAAGATACGCATCACAGGGCGCAAGTTGGATCAGAAGATGTATTATCGCCATTCGGGGTATCCTGGCGGGTTCCGTGTGACCCCTCTGCGCGAGCAATTGGATCGCCACCCCGAACGCGTCCTGATCGCGGCGGTGCGCGGGATGTTGCCGAAGACCCGCCTGGGGAGGCGGATGATCAAGAAGATGAAGGTGTATGCTTCGCCCGATCATCCGCATCAGGCCCAGCAGCCGAAGCCGTGGGCGTTCTAATCTGAGGGCCAGGCGCCCAGCTTTGATGGTAAGGGAGAACGAGAGAGCATGTCAGCCAGATATGTCGAAGCAGTCGGCCGCCGTAAGACGTCCACCGCGCGTGTGCGCCTCTATCCGGGGACGGGGACGTTGTTGGTCAACGACAAGCCGGTCGAGGAGTATTTCCCGCGGCCGTTCCTGGTGCATCGCCTGCTGGAGCCGTTGCAGGTGACGGGGAACGAGGGGCGATTCAACATCACCGTTCATGTGCGCGGTGGTGGGATCAGCGGCCAGGCCGACGCCGTGCGCCTGGGGATGGCGCGCGCGTTGGTGGAGCTGGATGAGAACTTGCGATCGGTGTTGCGCGATCACAAGTTGCTGACGCGCGATGCGCGAGCCAAGGAACGCAAGAAACCGGGCCTGAAGCGAGCGCGCAAGGCGCCGCAGTACACGAAGCGCTAAGGGCGCGAGCCTTCGCCATGGTACGGCTGGGTGTGTTGACGGTCAGCGACCGCGTGGCGCGAGGGGCTGCCGAGGATCGCGGGGGAATGCTCGTCGCGCAGTGGGCGCGCGAGCGGCTGCAAGCCCTGGTCGTGGAGACGCAAGTCATCCCCGACGAGCGCTATCAGATCGAGGAGATCCTGCGCGAGTGGTCGGATGAGGTCGAGTTAGATCTCATCTTGACCACAGGGGGGACCGGTTTCGCGCCGCGCGATGTCACGCCCGAGGCCACGCGCGCCGTCATCGAACGGGAGGCGCCCGGCCTGGCTGAGGCGATGCGCTTCGAGGGGCGGAAGACCACGCCGCATGCCATGCTGAGCCGCGCGGTGGCCGGCATTCGGGGGCGAACGCTGATCATCAACCTGCCGGGCAACCCTCAGGGCGCGATCGAGAGCCTGGAGGCGATTCGGCCGGCGCTGGCGCACGGCCTGGCTCTGCTGCAGGAAGTCCCAGGGGAGGATCAGCGCCATCGGGCAGCCGAGGAACCGCCTGGCGAGCGGCCGAGCTGGGCGGATGACTTTCTGAAGTGGCAACAGGCGCGGCGCGCCGGGGCGGATTCGGCCGCCGAACCGTAAGGCCAACGATCTGGCAGGGCGTGGGGGAGGCGGCGCTGGTCGGAAGGCCAGCGCGAACGGAGGGTGTGAAGAGACAGCGCGAGCGGCTGTCTCTTTTGCTTTTCTGGGGCGGGGGCGCCGGTCGGGAGACCGGCGCGAACCCCAGATCGGCGCGAGCGGAGAGATCGCTGTTAGAGAGGCTCGGAGGGCGCGATCCGCTCTTCTGGCTCGGCCATGCCGTCCATCCAGACCCAGTAGTGGATATCCCCTTGCGGCCCAGTGGTGACGACATAAGGGGTCCCCTGGGCGTCGATGGCGTGGATGGTGACCCAGCCGCGATAGTCGCGCTGGAGTCGGCGCAGATCGGCTACGGCCTCGTGGCAGGCCTCCTGGACGGTCATCCCCATTTTCATGTAGAGCACGACGGCGCGCGCGGTGCTGGCGCGGATGGTCAGTTCGCCCATGCCGGTGCAGGCGGCGGCGCCATAGCGATTGTCAGCGTAATTGCCGGCGCCGATCACGGGCGAGTCGCCCAGGCGACCGGGGTACTTCATGGCCCAGCCGCTGGTGCTGACGCCGCAGGCGATGTTGCCATCGGCGTCGCGCACGAGGAAGGTGGTGGTGCCGCCGGCGGTCTCGGGATCGGCGGTCAGGCGCGCCCAGGGGATCAGGGGCGTGCGCGGCCATTGCTCCCAGATGGAAGGCGGCACGTGATTGCGCAGCCAGGTCTCCCATTCGGCGCGCGCCTCTTCGGTCAGCGTCTCCCCGCGCGCCGCCCCGATCTCGTCGGCGAAACGGGCGGCGCCTTCTCCCACCAGAAAGACGTGAGGCAGACGTTCCATGACCTGGCGCGCCACCGAGATGGGGTGCAGAAAGCCGCGCAAGGCGCCGACCGCGCCCGTGCGCAGGGTGCGGCCGTCCATGATGCTGGCGTCCAATTCGACCTCGCCCAGGAGGTTGGGCCAGCCGCCGACGCCGACGCTGCGGCAGCGCGGTTCGAGTTCCACAGGACGGATGCCCGTCTCCAGCACATCGAGGACCGACGCGCCAGCCTGCAACGCCTGGGCCGCCGCAGCGATCCCCCATTTACCCTCAGAGTTCGTCAGTACGATGCGCATGGTCAGATCCTCTTGTCGGGATGATGAGTGAAACGCAGGCGATTGTAGCACAGGCGCGAAAGGTGTAAAAAGCGCGGAGGCGAGGGGAGGCGGGGAAAGGTTTAGGGTTGAAGGTTCAAGGTTGAGGGTTGAAGGTTCAAGGTTGAGGGTTGAAGGTTCAAGGTTGAGGGTTGGGGGTTCAA
>FWWM01005782.1_pt1 | contig 26672 bp, 28 predicted proteins | sample 2228351 | NCBI WGS metagenome assembly FWWM01 (sample SAMEA103939774, study PRJEB20133) | metagenome
CCCGGCGGGCCTACCAGGGCCGGGGAGCCTCGTCAACGGGTGTGTCATGTCCCCCCTTCCATATGCCGCCCCACCAATGCAGTAGGCGGATCGACTCGGCTGGGTGGTCGCCCGCGCTATCCGGCGCACCACGACCACCCGCGGTATCTGACTTCCCCCGTGTAGGGGTCAGGCCCACCAGGAGACTCCACCTGTGGGTGCGGGGCACACGGTGTGATGCCTCCCGCCTCCACAGCGCCGATCGCGTTACGCCACCGGTGCCACCGACAGCGTCGCCCAGGCGCGCCGCAGCGGGCCACACCTACCCACCCGCTCCTCGCCCTCCCGACAGCTACGCTCAGCCGGGACTGCGCGATCCGTCCGACACGCGACGACACGCGGGGCGAGACACGCGGTGCGACGAGTGTGCCGTCCGGCGCACCTGAAGACCCGAAACGCTCCTGATCCGGCCCCTTGACAGCCCCCGGGGGGTGTCGATTAGACTGCAGACGTGCGGTCCACCTCGTGACGGTGCCCCGCTCTGTTACCCACCGTCAGGCTGGATACGCCCGGGCGTGGCTGCCCCCGTCACTGCGCAGCCATCGGTTCGACCTTGGAGGGATCGTATGAGTACCGACCTGTTGCTGGGTAGTGACTTTTTCGCGCGGAGCCGGCAGCTGTTCGAACGGATCAGCCATACCATCGCGGGGGGCGAGAGCTCCTACGCGCGGCTCAAGAAGGGACTCGAGCTCTGCTTCGATCACGGTGAAGGGTCGCGCTTCTGGGACGTCGACGGCCACCAGTACATCGATTACTCCCTGGGCTACGGCCCGCTCATCTTCGGTCACAAGCCGCGGCGCATCATCCAGGCGGTGATGGAAGCGATCGAACGCTACGGGACGCTTTCCACCTTCCCGTATGAGCTCGATGCCGAAGTCGGCGAGCTGTTCACCGAACTGGTGCCAGGAGTCGATCTCCTGCGGTTCGCCAACTCCGGTACCGAGGCGACGATGGCTGCGGCACGCCTCGCCCGCGGCTATACGGGGCGACCGAAGATCGTCCAGATGGAAGGCGCCTACCACGGCTGGGCCGACACCCACTTCTGGTCGAGCCACCCCGACGTGTGGCGTCCGCAGGTGCGCCCGTACAGTCCGCGGCCGATCCCCGGTTCCCGCGGGATCCCCGAGGTCTACGGCGAGGCGCTGCTCATCGCGCAGTACAACGACCGCGAGAGCCTGGAGCGGCTCTTCGCTGAGCACGGCGACGAGATCGCGGCCGTGCTGGTCGAGCCGGTGCAGTGCAACTCCGGCGTCATCCTCCCCGAGCCGGGGTACCTGGAGTTCCTGCGCGAGATCACGCGTGCCTACGGTGCGCTCTTGATCTTCGACGAGGTGATCACCGGCTTCCGGCTGGCGCCGGGTGGCGCGCAGGAGCGGCTGGGTGTGATCCCCGATATCGCGACCTATGCCAAGGCGCTCGGCGCGGGGTTCCCCATCGCTGCCTTCGGCGGCTCGGCTGAGGTGATGCAGCTGGAGGCGACCAACCAGGTGATGCACGGCGGGACGTATACCGCCAATGTGGTCGCGCTGGCAGCGGCGCGGGCCGTCTTGACCGAGATGAAGACGCGCCGCCAGGAACTGTGGGCTGTCCTGGACGGGTTCGGCGAGCGCGTGCGTGAGGGGTTGCGCGAGGCCTGCGAGGCGGCTGGTCTCCGCTGCATCGTGCAGGGGATCGGGCCGGTCTGGCACATCTACTTCGCCAAGCCGGACGCGCCCGCGCTCGACCGGATCCGCAACTACCGCGAGGCCCACGCCTACGCGAGCATCGACATCTACGACCGTTTCAACCGAGCGATGCTCAAGCGCGGCATCTACTTCCACCCGTACCACCTGGAACGCTGGTTCATCTCCACCGCGCACAGTGAGGCGGACGTACGAGCCACGCTCGAGGCTGCCCACGAGGCTGCGCTGGAGGTGGCGCGCTCGTTGCGCGAGCAACCGGTCGCCGACCCGGCAAGCCTGGCCATGCCGGGGATCGCGCAGTGAGGATACGCCGCATCGGAAGTGCGACGCCGAAGCGGGCGGGTGTTCCCCGCCCGCTTCGGCGTCACTGGTCGGCGGCCTTCAGACTCGCTGCTTTTGGAAGTACTCGCGGTTCTTCTGGATATAGTGTCGCCACTGCTCGGGGAGGTCGTCCTCAAAGAAGATCGCCTCGACCGGGCAGACCTCAGCGCAGACACCGCAGTCGATGCACTCGTCAGGGTTGATGAAGTACTGGTCGGCTTCCGGGTCGGACTTGATGCAGTCGACCGGGCATACCTCGACGCAGGACGCATCCTTGCTCCCGATGCAGGGTTCTGCGATCACGTACGCCATGGAATTCCTCCCGTTCACCTCTGCGCCATCGCGGGCGCTCGCCAACCGCCGTTGGTTGCGTCGCAAGTATACCCGTCGGCGGAGAATCGAAAAGCGGGGCGCCGCGGGCGCCCCGCCGGTTGCTGCTGCACGCTCAGCGTGGGATAGCGCCCCGCGAGTAGAGCCACTTCACGAAGCGCAGTCGATGCCACTGCTTTCGGGAGTCCATGTACTCGATGTAGGGATACATGTCCCGCAGCTCGCGGAGCCGAGCGATCTGCTCGGGGGTGAACCCTAGCTCCTCGAGTCGTAGCGAATCGGCCTGCTCTTCGGGGCGCGGTACCAACGACTTCCAGCTCGTCATGACCGCCTCCCTCTGTTCACGCGCCCCTACGGGCGGTGTCGAGATCCGTCCGATACAGACTATCGGACGATCCGCACCGAAAGTATAGCACGAGCCAGGCGAGCTCGTGGACTCAGGCCTCGCCTTCCCCGGATGCCTCGTCGCCGGAAGCTTCGGCCGCTTCCGCTTCCTCCACCAGGAGCGCCCGTCGCTCGAGCCGCTTGCGACGCCGTTCCTCGCGCTTCTTGCGCGGCTGCACCTGCGCCTTCTCCAGTCGCCGCATGAAGCGCTCGACCTGACCGGCCGTGTCGACGATCTTCTGCTCGCCGGTGAAGAACGGGTGGCAGTTGGGGCAGAGCTCGATGCGCAACACCGGCTTGGTCGAGCCGGTCGTCCAGGTATTGCCACAGGTGCAGATGACGGTGGCCTGCGGATAGTACTGCGGATGGATCCCCTTCTTCATGCCCCGGCACTCCCCGCGGCGACAGGCGTAGCCGGCGTCACCGTCCGGCCGACCGGCTCCGGATAGACGCTGATGCGCCGCTTGTCACGCGAAATCGGCTCGAACTTCACGTAGCCGTCGATCAGTGCGAAGAGCGTGAAGTCGCGCCCCATGCCGACGTTCCGGCCCGGGCGGAAGACCGTGCCGCGCTGCCGGACGAGGACGCTGCCAGCCGTCACGAACTGACCGTCGGAGCGCTTCACGCCCAGCCGCTTGGCGCGGCTGTCGCGACCGTTCCGTGTCGAACCACCACCCTTTTTGTGCGCCATCGCTCACCCTCCGTCCACGCTCACGCCGGCGCACCGGTCTCGATCGCCTCGATCTGCAGGCGCGTGTAGCGCTGCCGGTGCCCCGTCTTGCGACGATAGCGCGTCTTCGGCTTCATCTTGAAGACGATGAGCTTGGGCCCCTTGACCTGGTCGAGCACGCGCGCCACCACCCGCGCACCAGGTACGGTGGGCGTGCCCACCGTCACGGTCCCGTCCTGCTCGACCAGCAGGACATCGTCGAGCGCGACCGCTTGGCCTGGCTCGACCGGGAGCTTCTCGACCTCGATGATGTCGCCGACGCGCACTCGGTACTGCTTGCTTCCTGTTCGGACGACCGCGTACACGTCACGTCCTTCCGTACCGCAGGTAACGCAAGACCGTCGTGGGCCTTCTACCCACAGACCATAAGCCTAGCGCGAACCGGCGACGCCGTCAATACGAGGGTGGACAACAGGACGGGGCACCGTCGCGAGCCTGACGCGACGGTGCCCCCGGCAAGCACGTCGCACTAGAAGCGCACCAGCGGCTGGCCGGTCAGCTGCGTGGAGAGGAAGTTCAGGAAGAAGAAACCGAAGAACACGGTGTTCGCAAGCAGCAGGACGTACGACCACCAGCGCAGCCGGGCCGGGCGCGGCAACCGCCGGTTGAGGTACATCAGCAGGAACGGGAAGACCAGCGCGCCGAGGTTCGCCATGTTGGCCGAGATCAGGATCAGCTCGGTCGGCAAGGCTTGGAAGATCAGGAAGCTGATCACCGCCAGGAGTACGATCATGAACGGATAGTAGAAGCGGCGCGGGTCGCCCGCGATCGCGCGCCGGAAGCGCGGGCTCAAGCCGTACAGCGCGTCCGACATGTTACGGACGAGCGACTCGAATACCCCGAGCTGCGTACTGAACAAGACGAAGAAGCCGACCACCAGCGCCCAGGTGTAGAGCAGGGATCCGTACTCGCGGCCGAGGACGTCGGCGGCGAAGGTCGGCATGGTGGCCCGGGTCGGCTTCTCGACGCCGGGCAAGTGCGCCAGGTGATAGACGAGCAGGGTCGTCAGATACATACCGATCAGTGCGCCGCCGAAGAAGACCACCCACTGGTCGATGAGGAGCAAGCGGAACCACCGCTTCCAGCGGCGCTCGTTCTCCGGGGTATCCGGGAAGGTCACGCCACTGGCGAGGACTTCCTCTTGCTTGCCGCCGACGAGACCAGCGATGAAGCCGACCCGCGAACCCATGCCATAGCCGTGGTCGCGGTAGTAGTTCATGTTGTACCAGTTCAGACCCGAGGCCAAGGCAGTGTACCCGGCCAGCCCACCGAGCAAGGTGGCGTCGACACCCGAGGGCGGCAACGCCGGCGTCAGGAGTCCGCGCAACGCCTCCCACCAGGTCGAGAACGGCACCACGATCAGGTTGACGATGAGAAGCGTCACCAGGATGAAACCGACCACGACCCAGTTCACCAGCTCGAGCGTGCGCGCGATCTTGCGCCCGAAGAGGACGATGAGAAAGACGAGAACCATGAGCAGCACAGCCAGCCAGCGAGCCGCGGTCCGCTCGCCCGGCTGGTCGACCAGGTTACCGGTGAGCAGGACGTAGAGCCCTTCGCCGGCGCCAGCTGCCCAGCCACCCCAGATGTTCGCGAAGTAGACCATCAGCAGCGCGACGGGAGGCCAGAGGAACCAGCCCGGCGGCACACGCGCCCAGCCGAGGATCGGCACTTCCCCGGTGGCCATGATGTACCGCGTGATCTCCACGTTGTAGAAAGTCTGCAGGAGCGCCGACAGCAGGATCACCCAGCCGATCCCGACGAAGCCGTATTGGGCCACAGCCAACGGCCCCAGCAGCCATTCGCCCGAACCGATGGAGAGGCCGAGCGCGATCAGGCTGGGACCGACGACGAGGGTGACGATCTCCTTGAACCCGAGGCGCGGTGCCCTGAAGACTTCCTCCGGCTCGGGCAAGTCGACTAGGGGAAGCGGAGGGCGACCGGTCCCGAGTTGTACCGCCTCGCGCACCGTACCACCGTCACCGACTGCCTGCACGATACCCCTCCTCTCGGATCACGACCTGCACACCGTGTCCGACGCTCGAGAGCACTGCGACAGACACCTTTCCCGCCGCTCGACCACACCCTGCTCGACGTCCGAGAAGCTCGACTCGTCAATTCATCGGTACACCTTCACTCTAACGAGCACGGATGGCCCTGTCAAGCCCACGCACGCAGCGCACACGCTTGACAGCGGCACCTTTTTCTGCGATATTCGCTTCAGGGCGAGGCCCCCGAGAGAGGAGACCGGGACAGTGCACACCCGCATGAGGCACAGGTCCAGGCGCATCTAGTCGGCGAAGTCGCGCTGGATGCTGGATCGTGCGCATGCTGGAAATAGGAGGGTGTGATGACTGTCCCGACCGTTCGCAAGGTGTTCCATCTTCTGGCTGACGACGACCTGTCCCCCGAGCAGGCGACAGCGCTCATCGAGTTCACGGCTCAGCTCAAGGCACAGCACCGGGCAGGTGAGCCGCAGCATCACCTCTTGCGCGGCAAGACGCTGGCGATGATCTTCCAAAAGCCGTCGACGCGCACGCGGGTCGCCTTCGAGGCCGGCATGGCCCAGCTGGGCGGCCACGCACTCTACCTCTCGACCAACGACCTCCAGCTCGGGCGAGGCGAGACGATCGCCGATACGGCGCGCGTCCTCTCCCGCTACGTCGACGCGATCATGGCGCGTGTCTTCCGCCACGTCGACGTCGTCGAGCTCGCGACGCACGCGACCGTACCGGTGATCAACGGCCTCTCCGACCTCGTCCACCCGACGCAAGGGCTGGCCGACATGTTGACCATCAAGGAGCAGTTCGGCGACTGGCGCGGCCGGACGCTCGCCTATCTGGGCTGCGCCAACAACATGGCACACTCGCTGGCCCTCTCCGGCGCCCTGGTCGGTCTTTCCGTCCGCATCGCCACACCCTCGAGTTGCCGCCCTGATCCGCACATCGTCCGCCGCGCGCAGGAGATCGCAGCCCGGACCGGCGCCCGCATCGAGGTACTGAGCGACCCGCTCGAGGCCGTCCGCGGCGTCGACGTCGTCTACACCGACGTCTGGGTCAGCATGGGGCAGAACGTGCCGGAGGAGACGCTGCGTGAACTGGAGGCCTATCGCGTGACGGCTGCCGTCATGGCTGCGGCCGCGCCGCACGCGGTCTTCATGCACTGCCTGCCGATGTTCCGCGGGCAAGAGGCGACGGCCGAGGTAGCCGATGGGCCCCAGTCGGTCATCTTCGACCAAGCCGAGAACCGCTTGCATCTCCACAAGGCGTTGCTGGTCGAACTCCTGAGCGAGGCGGGGCCGGGCGTGCTCCGCTGAACAGGACACGAGCGACAGAGCGAGGGAGCGATGACGACGGACGCAGTACAGCTGCCCAACGAGATCGCTGGGTGGATCTGCCAGTGGCAGCGCTGGACCGACGCGCTCGAGCTGGCCTTCCAGCGCAAGGACCGGCGGCAGGCCGCGCTGGGCGAGAGCGTGGCGGGGAGGGTCGTGGTGACGCGACGAGGAGGCGCCTGGCAGGTCGAGGCGCGGCTCTGGGTGCTCGAGGACTTGGCCGAGCACCAGCGATTACGCGTCCGGCGCGGCACGGCGAGGACCGGGCAGGAACTCCAGGAGCTCTTGGTCGACAGCGGCGTCCCCACCGAGCTCGCCGATCAGCTCGTCCGAGCCAGTGCCTGAGCGAGACCCTGCCTGAGACGACGTCACTACGGACCGAGGCGCACAGGTAAAGGGCCAGGCACTCGACAGTCCCGCGGCGAGTGCCTGCCCTCATCGTCTGGCTGTGGTGGGGAGAGAGGGATTCGAACCCCCGACGCGCGTCAGCGCACCGATTTTACAGACCGGCCCCTTGAACCGCTCGGGCATCTCCCCAGAACAGCGCTCGACCCCGAGCGCGCGAACCAATTGCACAGGATACCAGAAACGAAGCATTTTGTCAACTACCACGCTGCCGGAGCAGCGCGGCTACACTCCTCCGCTCGGCCGCGGTTCGTCCCGCGGGCGGACGTTGCCAGGCAGACTGACGTCGAGCCGGGTACCCTCCCGAGCACGGTCAGCGATACCTGCGACACTGCCAGCACCTCACGATGACCTACCGTGGTTCCCAGTCACGACCGCAGTCCATCCGGGTGAGCACTTCTGTCGAGAACTTGCCAGAGGCTCCGGCGAGTGCGACCATACGGCGGGGTACGGGGACGATGCGGACGACACGCGAACTGGTTCTGCCGGTCTACCTCCCGACGATCCTCCTCGCCTTCGGGCAGGGTGCGATGGTGCCGGTGCTGCCGCTCTTCCTGCGCGAGCAGGGGGCAAGTTACTCGCTGACCGGCATCGCGATCGCCGCTGCCTGGGTCGGGACGCTCGCGGCTGACGTTCCGGTCGGGCTCTTGCTGCGCCGCCTCGGGTACCGACGCGCCTTCCTCCTCGGCTGCCTCGTCTACGCTGCCGCGACGTTCGCGGTCGCCCTGACGGCCACGCTACCGCTGCTCCTCGTCCTGTTCCGGTTCGCGAGCGGCATCGGTATCGCACTGTGGGGGCTCTCCCGCCACGCCTACCTGGCGACCGTCGTCCCGATCGAGCAGCGCGGACGCGCCATCGCCGTCTTCGGCGGCATCAACCGCATCGGCTGGTTCTTGGGTCCAGCAGTCGGCGGCTTTGTAGGCACTGTGCTGGGCCTCCAGTGGGCGATCGTGGTCACGGCGTCGGTCGCGCTCGTTGCCTTGCTGGTCGCGGCAGCCGCAGTCGAACCAGCCAGCGTCGCTGCCGAAGCGAGCGCCCACCCGCCGTTCGCGGTGATGAGCGAGGTGCTGCGCCTGCGGTGGCGTGCTCTCCTCGGCGCTGGCACGGCGCAGCTCTTCGGGCAGATGCTGCGCCAGACGCGGCAGGTCGCGCTGCCGCTCTACGGCGCGGAGGCGCTGGGGCTTAGCGCTGCCGCAGTGGGTCAGATCATCAGTCTCTCCGCCATGGTCGACATGGCCCTCTTCTGGCCGGCCGGCTGGGTCATGGACCGCTGGGGGCGCAAGGCGGCAGCCGTCCCCTCGTTCCTCCTGCTCGGCCTCGGCATGGGACTCATTCCGTTGACGTCGAGTCCCCTCGAACTCCTGGCGGTCGGAATCCTGATCGGGTTCGCCAACGGCCTCGGTTCGGGGACAATGATGACCTTGGGCGCCGACCTGGCACCGCCGGGCCGGGCCGGCGAGTTCCTCGGTATCTGGCGGCTGATCGGCGACAGCGGGCAAGCGATGGCGCCGCTCGCCGTCGGCTTCGTGGCCGATGTGCTCGGGATCGCCCTGACCGCTGGTCTCTGCTCGGGGTTGGGTGTTCTGGCGGCGGGAGCACTCGTCGTCGCGGTACCCGAGACACGGCGAGCGCGACCCGTCGAGCGGGTCGTCGGAACCACCGTCGAGCAGCGCCGGTAACCGGTCACCCGGAGAGCTCCGAGAACGAACGCCCGGGACGACGCCCGGGCGAACCGTTTCAGCGCAGGCTCGCTCGGATCAGCTGACCGAGCTCGCCAGTGCCTTCGGCTGCTGCACCGGGATCCGCTTGACGCGAGCCTCAGTCACCTTCGGCAAGGTGAGCGTCAGGATACCGTGCTCGACCTGCGCCTGCGCGGCTTCCGCATCGACCGGTGCCGGCAAGGTCAGCGTCTCGCTGAACTCACCGTAGCCGATGTCGCGCCGGTACCAGGTCGCGTGCTTGGCCGTCTCCTCGTCGAGGACGTAGCCGTACCGGCCGCGGATGGTCAAGGCGTTCTGCTCGATGCTCACCTCGAGATCCTCCGGCTTGGCGCCCGGCACGGCCACCTTGACCACGAAGGCCTCACCCGTGTCGAAGAGGTCGATCGCCGGTCGGAAGGCCCAGGCTCGCGCCAAGATCGGTCGCGCCGTGCGGCCGAAGGCCTCGCTCATCAGGCGATCCATCTCGTTCCAGAGTCGCTCGAACTCCGCGATCGGGCTCCAGCGCTCCATCATGGCTCGCCTCCTTTCGCGTCGTTCCTCAACCTCTGGTCATCGATCGCCTCAGCGTTCTTGCCAAGAATATATATACTCATCTGCACGTTGCGTGTCAATTAGCAAGACCCGAGACGACTCACTGGCCAGCCGCCACTCCCGGCGAGTCGCCGTGCTCCGCTCCCGCTGTGTAGAGCCGCGCGGTCGTCGACGCGCTCTAGCAAGCCCGGCCGCCTGGAACGCTGCGGCACTCGACCCAGCCGAGGCAGCAGCCTGGCCCGTGAGTCGCATCGCCGGCCGTTGGAGCGGAACGGCGCAGGGTCGCACCGGCGCGGTCCGCGCTCGTATACTCGGCCCGGGCACCGAGCCTCGGCTCGACTCGGAGGTGTGCCGCGTGCTGCGCGCTGGGTTCGTCCCCACACTGCGTGGACACGAGCGTCTGGCCAACCCCCGCAACTTCGACTGGGCGCTCCTCGCGACGGCGCTCGTGCTGAGCGGGTTCGGGTTGGTCGCGATCTGGAGCGCTGATGGGGCAGGCGCGATCACTGCCGGTAGCCATGTCGTCCGCCAGGCGATCGCGATCGCGCTCGGCCTCGCGCTCATGACAGCGCTGAGCTGGGTCGACCCGCGCTACGTCAAGGCGCTCGCTTGGGCGATCTACGGCGTAGCGCTCGCCGGGTTGATCGCCGTCGACCTCATCGGCGTGACGATCGGTGGCGCGCGCCGGTGGATCGACCTCGGGCCGATCACGATCCAGCCGTCCGAACCGGCCAAGGTGGCGGTACTGATCGCGCTAGCCGCCTTCGTCGCCGACCGCGGCCCGGAGATGCGCCGGCTGGTGAACTTTCTGCTCGCGGGCGTGATCGTCGCCGTGCCGATGGTGCTCGTCTACCAACAGCCGGACCTCGGAACGGCGGCCTGCTTCGGTGCGATCTGGTTGGCCGTGATGCTGGTGAGTCCCATCCGCCGACTGCACCTGCTCGCCGTCCTGGCCGCCGCGCCGCCACTGGCGCTGTTCGCGTGGCGTTTCGTCCTGCACGACTATATGAAGGAGCGCTTGCTCATCTCGTACCAGCCAGAGCGCGATTACTTCGGCGAGGGCTTCAACATCATTCAAGCGCAGATCGCCATCGGCACAGGCGGGCTTTGGGGCAATGGGCTCGCCGGGAGCCTCCAGAGCCAGCTGGGCCTCTTGCGCGTGCGCCACACTGACTTCATCTTCGCCCACGCGATGGGGATGGTCGGGTTCGTCGGGGGCGTCGCGCTGGTCGCCGCCTACTTGCTGCTGTTGTGGCGGACCAGCCGGGTCGCGCTCCTGGTCAACGACCTGTTCGGCCGCGCGCTCGCGACCGGCATCACCATGCTCCTGTTCTTCCAAGCGTTCGTCAACATGGGGATGAACGTCGGGCTTTTGCCTGTCACCGGTGTTCCCCTGCCGTTCATCAGCCTCGGTGGTAGTGCCATCTGGACCCAGTTCGCTGCGCTCGGTCTCCTGCAAGGGTTACTCATGCACCGGCGGCGCACCGTTTTCGGGCGCGACTGAGGGGGCGAGGACGGACCAGCCCGCCGCCGCAGTATCGCAACGGCTCACCGGGACAGCGTGCTATCCTTGCTGGAACGAACCGTCGCACCGAGGTCGTCTCGACCGATGTTGCAGCCCACGATCGCACTCGACATCCCCGCCCCACAGCCCCGTAGCGCTCCGTGGGGACTCTACATCCACATCCCCTTCTGTCGCCGGGTGTGCCCCTACTGCGACTTCAACGTCTACGCGCGGCAGGAATCGCTGATCCCCGCCTATCTCGCAGCGGTCACGACCGAACTGCAGCTCCTCGCTGAGCGGTGGGGGCGGGTACCGATACAGACCGTCTATCTCGGCGGGGGAACACCCTCCCTCTTGACACCGGACCAGGTCGCCGGTGTGCTGGACACTGTCGACCAGCTCTTCGACCTGGCGGCGGGTGCGGAGGTCACGCTCGAGGCGAACCCGGAAACGGTCGACGTCGAGCGACTGACCGGCTACCGGCTCGCTGGCGTCAACCGCTTGAGCCTCGGCGTCCAGACACTCCAGCGCCACGGCCTCAAAGTACTCGGCCGCGCTCATCGACCGGAAACACCCGAACAGGCATTCCGTGCCGCTAGGGCTGCTGGTTTCAGCAACGTCAATCTCGACTTGATCTACGGCTGGCCGGGTCAGACCCGTGAGGACTGGCTCGCGGACTTGCGGGCTGTCCTCGCGTGGGAGCCGGAGCACCTCTCGCTCTACGCGCTCACGATCGAACCGGGTACGCCCTACGAGCGCGGCGTACAGCGCGGTGTGCTGCGACCGCTCGACGACGACGCGGTGGCTGAGCTGGCCGAGACGGCGATGGAGCTGCTCGACCGGCACGGCTACGAGCACTACGAGGTCTCCAACTGGGCGCGCGGTCGCGCCTACCGCTCGCAGCACAACCAGGTCTACTGGCGGAACGGCTGGTACATCGGTGTTGGGGCGGGCGCACACGGGTACCTCGGCGGGGTGCGCACGGTCAACGAGAAGCTGCCGGCGCGTTACATCGAGCGCGCCCTGTCCGGCACGCTCCCGGTCAGCGAGAGCGAAGCGATCGATCCCCGGACGGAGGTCATCGAGACGATGATCCTCGGTATCCGCTTGCTGGCGGACGGTATCTCCGCCTCGGCTTTCCGGGAGCGGCACGGGCGAGGGCTGGAGGAGCTGTACGGGCCGGCGCTCGCGGAACTCCGGGAACTCGGGCTCGTGACCTGGGACGGGGAGCGGCTCCGCTTGACGCGACGCGGCGTCCTCGTCGCCAACGAAGTCGCTGCCCGCTTCCTGGAACCGGTGTGGTAGACTGAGGTAATTAACATCGACCGCGCGAGCGGGGGCAGGCGGCGTGGAACGGGTCATCGCGGTCGCGAACCAAAAAGGTGGAGTCGGCAAGACCACGACCGCTGTACAGCTCGCCGCCTTCCTGGCCCAGTCCGGGCACCGGACGCTCCTGGTCGACCTCGATCCGCAGGCCAATGCGACCAGCAGCCTCGGCATCGACCGCAGCCGGCTGCAGGCGACGGTGTACGACGCCTTGCTCGATCCGGCGGAGAGCGCTACCGCCCTACTGGCCGAGGTCAGGCCCGGGTTAGCCCTCGTGCCGTCGGCCGGTGTGCTGGCCGGAGCTGAGGTCGAGCTGGTCGCGGCAGCGCAACGCGAGTACCGGCTGCGTGCGGTACTGGAGCGGCTCGCCCCGGACTACACGGTCGTGTTGGTCGATTGCCCGCCCTCGCTCGGACTCTTGACGGTCAACGCGCTGGCAGCGGCGCGGTACGTCCTCGTGCCGATCCAGTGCGAGTATCTACCGCTCGAGGGCCTGGCCCACCTGGTGACGACCCTCGACCTGGTCAAGCGACGCCTCAATCCGGCGCTCGACGTCCTGGGGGTCGTCCTGACCATGTTCGACGCGCGGACGCGGCTCGCGCTGCAAGTGGTGCAGGAAGTCCGGCGCGTGTTCGGCTCGCGGGTGTTCCGCACCGTGATCCCGCGGGCCGTCCGGCTGGCCGAAGCGCCGAGCCATGGCCAAACGATCTTCGAATACGATCCCTCGTCGCGCGCGGCGCTGGCCTACAGCGAGCTGGGCCGCGAACTCCTGGAGCGGTTGGCCCTGGCAGCGCCGTCTCAGCTCGTCGAGGCCTCACGCGGTGCGGAGTGAGACGAACGATGCGAGTCCTGGGGGGGTGACGAACCATGACCGTGACGTCCGATCCAGTAGCGACGACGGCCGATATCCCGACCCTCGAAGAGGTCGTTGCCGAGAAGCTGGTCGGGATCGGCCTGACCTTCGACGACGTCCTCCTCATCCCCGCCGAGTCGGCCGTGCTGCCGAAAGACGTCGAGACGCGGACGCGGCTGACGCGGAACATCGAGCTCAACATCCCGATCGTCTCCGCCGCCATGGACACGGTGACGGAAGCCCGCATGGCGATCGCCCTGGCGCGCGAGGGGGGTATCGGGATCATCCACCGCAACCTCTCGATCGAGGAGCAGGTGGCCGAAGTCGACAAGGTGAAGCGCTCCGAGTCGGGGATGATCGTCGAGCCGGTCACGCTGCGTCCCACCGACAAGGTCCGCGACGCGCTGGCGGTGATGGAGCGGTATCACATCAGCGGCGTGCCGATCACCGACGAGCAGGGGCGGCTGGTCGGGATCCTCACCAACCGCGACCTCCGCTTCGAGGACGACCTGGATCAACCGGTCGCCAATCTCATGACCAAGGAGAACCTGATCACGGCACCGGTCGGGACGACGTTGGACCAGGCCCGCGAGATCTTGCACAAGTACAAGATCGAAAAGCTCCCGGTCGTCGACGAACGCGGTATCCTCAAGGGACTCATCACGGTCAAGGACATCCAGAAGCGGATCCAGTACCCCAACGCGACCAAGGACGCCCAGGGACGGTTGCGCGTCGGGGCAGCAGTCGGTGTGGGACCGGACGCGCTCGAGCGGTGTGCGGCCCTCGTCGAAGAGGGGGTCGACGTCCTGGTCGTCGATACCGCGCACGGGCACTCGCGCGCGGTGATCGAGATGGTGCGGGCGATCAAGGCGCGTTGGGACGTCGACGTCATCGCCGGCAACATCGCCACGGGCGAAGCGGCCCGCGCCCTCATCGAGGCCGGGGCCGATGCGGTCAAAGTGGGTGTGGGCCCCGGCTCGATCTGCACGACGCGGGTAGTGGCCGGTGTGGGAGTGCCGCAGATCACCGCCATCATGGACGTGGCGCGGGTGGCGCGCGCGTACGGCGTCCCGGTCATCGCGGACGGGGGGATCCAGTACTCGGGCGACATCGCCAAGGCGATCGCGGCCGGTGCCGACTCGGTGATGCTGGGCAGTCTGCTGGCTGGCGTCGACGAGAGTCCCGGCGAAGTGATCCTCTACCAGGGTGAGCGGTTCAAGGAATACCGGGGCATGGGCTCGATCGGCGCTATGAAGGCGCGGTCGTACAGCAAGGACCGCTACTTCCAAGAGGACGTAGACAGCATCGCCAAGCTGGTGCCGGAAGGCATCGAGGGGCGCGTCCCCTACAAGGGGCCGCTGGCCAACGTGGTGTACCAGCTCGTCGGCGGGCTCCGCGCAGCGATGGGCTACTGCGGGGCCCGGACGATCCGCGAGCTGCAGGAGAAGGCGCGCTTCATCCAGATGACGAATGCGGGCTTGCGCGAATCCCACCCGCACGACGTGATCATCACTAAGGAAGCGCCGAACTACCGCCTGACGCACTGAACCGAGCGCGGAGGAGAGGCGGCAGGGGTCCGGCCTATGCCGGACCCCTCGTCGTTTTCGTTCACTCAACGTGGGTCGGGATTTCCAGGTGCCGCTGGCCGTCCCAGCTGATCCCCCAGAAGTGCCAGCGGAAGGTCTGCTCCAGCTCGCGGAGTTCCGCGGTAATCGCGTCCCGGTTCGGCCGCCCAGCGCTGTCGAACCACTGCCGGAGCGGTCGCGGCCCGCTCACCGTGCTCGCGTGCGTCGGGAACTCCGGATGCGGCTGCCCGTCCCAGGAGTGCCCATAGAGGTGCCAGTCGAACCCCAGGACGAGCGTGCGGAGTGTCCGGGCGACCACCTCCGCCTTCATCGTCCCGTTGGGCTCGAACCACGGGCTCTCGTTGGGGTCGTCGGAGACGACGAACCCCCAGACCGTCGTGAGCGTGCGACCGGCTGTATCGCGAGCGGTCGCGGTGACCCCGTAGGTACCTGGCGCGAGCGTCCGCGTCGTCGCGACGATCCAGTGCGTCGGACTCCGCTGCGTCACGACGGCCGGCAGCGGTTGACCGTTCAGCGTCAGTTCCACCTGCGCCAGTGGCTGGTCGGTCGAAACGACCTCGACCGAGATGACGATCGGGGTGCTCGGCGAGAGCGTCGCGAAGTGGAGCGGGGACCGCAGTGGGAAGCGGAGCGTCGCCGCGACGTCGGCGTGCGTCGGCATCTCGGGATGGAACGCACCGTCCCAGGACAGACCGAAGAAGTGCCAGCGGAACGCTTCGCCCAGCGCCCGCAGCGATGCCTCGATCTGCGCGCGGCGCGGCGTACCGTCGGCAGCGAACCACCAGCCGTCGTTCGGGTTGGTCGAGAGCACGAACTGCCACTGGGTGGTGAAGGCACGTCCCAGTTCGTCAGTCGCCGTGGCGCGCACGACGTAGAAGCCGGGCTGGAGTTGCCGTTGGACGGCCACCGTCTTGCGCGTGCGCTCACCGCTGGGTGAGACCGGAAGCTCGCGATCGTCGAGCCAGAGCCGCACCGAGCGGACGCCGTCGTCACTCGTGACCGTGAAACCGATCGTGACGGTTCCCGGCGCGACGGTGCGCCACGGCGCCGGTGCGAGGTCGTGGAAGAGCGGGCCTGCCGTCACACCGCCGCCGCGGGTGACTTCCACACCCGTCGCTTCGAAGTTCCAGAGCGCCGTCAGCGTCGCAGCGCGGACGAACAGCGCATCGACCGCCCCCTGCCAGCCGGCCCAACCGCCCCCCAGGCAGCCGGCGCCGATACCGAGCCCGCCCTGCCGGTTCTCCGGCGGAGCCAGGCGAGCGCCCGGGAAGGCTGCGAGGTAGGTCGAGAGCGGCCCCGGCGCTTCCCGGCGCAGGCCACCGAGCCCGCGCAGCGACCACCAACGGCCGCTGACCGCGTCCCACTCCTGCCAGGTCAACAGCGCGACGGTGCCGTTGAGTTCGGGCTGGTAGATCAGCCGGTCGTCCGCCACACCGTTACCGTCGAGATCGACGTCGAGGAAAAGGTGCGGTGCGACTGCCCCGCCGCGCCCGACGAAAGTCCAGTAGCGGAGCTCGCCGAGGGTCGCCAGCGCGATCCCGGCCACGTCGCGCTGGAAGAGCAGCGACCAGACCCGTCCCTCGTTGACGGTCGCGATCGAGAACTGGACGCTCCCGGTGCCGTGGAGCGGCCGACCCGGTCCGCTGACGAACGCCTGTTCGGCGTAGCCGCCGTCGCCTCCGCACGGCTCCGTGTAGCCGTTCCATCCCGCGTACTCCGGCTGGGCCGCGGCCGGGAACGCCGGCACAGCCAAGAGGAGCGACAGGATGGCGAGCCACACCAGCGCACGGGCCGGGCGATTGCGTGTCCTCTCCATGGGGTCCTTCCCTTCCCTGGCCGAGGCACCAACGTGCGGCACCCGATGGTCCGTGGTCCACCCCTAGCCTAGCGGACGCAGGAGCAACGAGCAAGCTCGTCCACCTTGCTACTATCGCGATATCGTGATATCCTGATTCCAGGTGCCGATACGGCACGACGGAGGTGAGCGACCATGAGGACGATCGAGCGATTCGTGCGCATGCTGCAGCGGCGCCAGATGCCGGTGACCGACCCGACCTTCGCGACCTACTACAGCGTGCTGGTCAGCGCGGTGGACAGCGGCGCCCCGACCATCGACGAAGCCCGGCGCGACTTCGAGCCCGTCCGCCGCGTGATCGACCGTGCCTTCATCGTCTGACGCCTTGTCACGCCGCCTCCCCTCGTCGATACTGAGAGCGGTCGCTGGGGAGAGGGGAGGTCGACGTGACGTACCTCGACCGCGAACGACTGCTGGAACTACTTCTCCGCGACCTCGACCGAGCGATCGAGCGCTACCCTGAACTCCGCGCCTTCGCCGAGCGCGTCGCCGAGACGATCGCGGCTGCGATCGCCGAGCACGAGCACCGTCACCATGCGCTCAGCGCGGAGTTCGGAGAAGAGGAGCGGAACGGATGACTACAGCGGCTTCCCAGCAGCCGATCCGCTTCGGCATCGGGACGGGCAACCGCCGTCCGTTCCCGGAACTGCTCCGCCAGTGGCGCTGGATCGAGGAGCTCGGCTTCGACACGGCCTGGGTGGTCGACCACTTCATGGCCGCCGACGACGAGGATACCCCGTACCTGGAAGCCTGGTCGCTCATCGCTGCACTCGGCGTGCAGACCGAGCGGCTGCGCTTCGGCGTGCTGGTGAGCGGCAATACCTACCGCAACCCGGGTCTCCTGGCCAAGATGGCGGTGACGATCGACCACGCGACCGGTGGTCGGGTCGAGCTCGGCATCGGGGCCGGCTGGTGGGAACGCGAGCACCGGGCCTACTCGTTCCCCTTCCCGAGTGCTGCCGACCGCATCGCCATGTTGGAAGAAGCGATCCAGGTGATCGACCGGCTCCAGCGCGAGCGGCGGGTGACCTTCCGCGGGCGCTTCTACCAGTTCGAGGACACACCGTTCGAGCCCAAACCGCTCCAGCAGCCGCGCATCCCGCTCATCGTCGGCGCCTTCAAGCCGCGCATGCTGCGTCTCGCTGCACGCTACGCTGACATCTGGAATACCCGCGGCGAACCGGACGAGGTGGGGTCGCTCGCCGAGTTCGTCCGACGCGCCGCGGCCGAAGCGGGCCGCGACCCGGCGTCGCTCCGCTGTTCCGTCTTCACCTGGCGGCCACCGTTCGAAAGCGTCGAGCAGTTCCGCCGGGTCGCTCTGGCGTACCTCGAGCGTGGCTTCACCGACCTCGTCTTCCCGATGCCGCCTGAAGCACAGTGGTCGGTACTCGAGCGCTGTGCCCGCACGGTGCTCCCTGAACTACGCGAGCGGGCCGCGGAAGGTACGCTGCCGTACGCTCGTTGATGACGCGGAGGTGGAGACGATGAGCTCGGTGGCGGAGCGATGGCAGCAGGCGATGACGCCTGAGGAGTACATCGCTTCCATGCAACAGTACCGTGAGGAGTTCGAGGCGAACATCGCGCGGACGCGCGTCATGCCTGGTGACTGGGCAGCCTTCGGCCAGGAACCGCTGGCGATCCTGGTGATCACCGAGGACTGGTGTCCCGACTCGGTCCAGTTCGTGCCCATGGTCATCGCGCTCGCTCGGCGCATCCCGACCATCGAGGTGCGCATCCTCCGCCGCAGCGAACACCAAGACCTGGCCGAACGCTACCGTCGTCCGGACGGCTCGCAAGCGATCCCGACCTTCGTCGTCCTCGACGCTGACCTGCAGGAACTGGGCTGGCTCGTCGAGCGACCGGAGCGTGCCGACGAGGAGCTCCGCGAGGCACGCGCCGCCTTCGCCCGCGAGCATCCGGAACTGGAGGGGATCGATCGCCCCTGGTCCGAGATGCCAGCCGAGACGCGCATGGCGCTCCGCTCCTTCCTGCAGGAGTGGCGTGACCAGCAGTTCGATCGCTGGACGCGGTACCTCTTCGAGGACCTCGCCGAGATCGCCAAGTCCGCACGCTTGCGCGTCCGCTGAGTTGACCGCGACCCGGTGAGGTCGGGAAAGGATGGCACGATGCAGGAACAAGAGCGACCCGGCGTGCAGCGCACCCTCTACCGCCAGGCGGGTGGTAACGTACCCACCGAGGCGACCGCGGCTCGCGGCGTGCGCGTCGAGCGCGTGGAAGGCGAGACGGTCGTCGTCGAGCACAGCCGGGGCGAGCAGCTCACCGGACAACGCGTCAGCCTGAACCAGAGCACCGCCGGCCGCATCGAGGCGAGCAGTGCCCAAGCCGACCGGAGCGCGATCCGCCACCTCGAGGCCGAGCGCGCGGTCGCACTCCGCAGCGCGATCGCCCTCGCGCTGGTGCGGGACCTGCGGGCGCACCGCACGCGCATCGGGGTGTTGCGGGCCGACCGGGTCGAGGTCGAACAGGGGGCAGTCGGCCTCGCGCTGGTGCGCGACCTTCACGGGCCGGCACTGCTGCGCCTGCCGCTCGGCGTCGTCCTCGCCTTCGCTGGCGGTGTGCTGTCCGGTCTCCTCCTAGCACTGACGACACGATCGCGGCGGAGGTGACGCATGGCAAAGGTCCGGTTTCTCCGCTTCGTCGCCAGCAGCGCGCTCGGTATCGCCGCCGGAGCGCTCGTGGCGGCGCTCCTCTCCTCCGAGCGGGGCCGCGCCCTGGAGGCAGCGCTGCGCGAGCGCTGGCAGCGCGCACGACAGGTAGCCGAGCAGGAACGGGCGCGGACCGAGCAGCAACTCTGGGCACGCTTCCGCCAGCTCGTCGGCTCTTCCTCACAAGACGGCGTCGCCTCCGACTTCACGGCGCCGCCGTCTCCACGATGACGGCATACGCCCGCACCGGCACCGCCGAGCCGCCGCGGATCGGGAGCGGCGCCGCGTGCAAACGAAAGCGTCGACCGAGCAACTGGTCGAGGTGGCACAAGTTTTCCACGATGGGGACGCCCGCACGCAGCAAGATGCTGTGCGCCGGTCGCCTCGGGTCGGCGACGTCGTCGATGTTCCAACTGTCGATCCCGACCAGCACGGCACCCCGTTCGACCAAGAGCTGAGCTGCCGCCTCCTCGAGGAACGGGTTGGCCGCCAGATACTGTTCGCTCCCCCAGTAGCGGTCCCAGCCCGTACAGAGCAGCACGGCATAGCCGGCGAGATCGAGGTCGCGCAGGCGCTCCGGCCCGATACCCAGGCGACCGCGTGCCACACTCCAGCGCACGTCGACGACGAGCCCCGGTAGGTCAGCGACGCGGTCGAGCGGGAGCTCGGCGAGGTCGACGCCGTCCGCGTAGCGGTGGAACGGGCTGTCCAGGTAGGTCCCCGAGTTGCCGACGAAACAGTAGCGGTGGACGACGAAACTGGTCCCGCCTGTATAGTGCTGTGCCATCTCGGCTCGACTGCGGTACTCGCGGATCTCCGGCGCGGGCAGGCCGGGAAACATCGGGATCGTCGCTTCGAGCGGATGACTGAGATCGACGACCACCATGCTGCGCACCTCCTCGTCACTCCGGACGACCAGGGACCGATGGGCGACGGGGCTGACGTCGACGGCAGCGCGATGACGTGCGGAGACCCATCGCCACACCGGCCCTCGCCACACCCTCGCGCTCTGAGCATGCCGCGCTGACCCGACCGCGTGACACGTTGGCGGACATCACCTATTCTCCCGGACGGAAGGAGTCGGATCCACGATGCAAGGCGAGGAGCGGTCACGCCTGCGGCGAGCCGTGGCAGAGTATCCGCGCGGGCTCCTCGTGCTGGCCGCCGCTACGCTCGTGCTCTTTCTGGCTCGAGGTATGGTCCTTCCCTTCCTCGTCATCTACTTCGCCCAGGTGGTCGGACTGGGCGAGGCCCTGGCCGGCGCCGGCATCGCGCTCTCTTCGGTCCTCGGCGTGCTGGCCATGCTGCTCCTGGCGGGCACGATCGACCGCTACGGGGCGCACCGCGTCGTCCTCCTCGCCCTGCTCGCGCTCGCGCTCTCCCACGGGCTCCTCTGGCTCGGCCAGACGCCACTGCGCTTCCTCGTGCTCATCGCGCTGTTCGGGATCGCCGTCAACGTCTACTGGCCGGCCTCGGACACGCTCGCGACGACCTTCCTCCCGGCCAGCCGGGCTGGCGAGGTCTTCGCGTTGCAGCGCGTCGCCAACGCGCTCGGCCTCGGTCTCGGGGGGCTTCTCGGCGGCACCATCGCCAGCGGGGGTGACCAGGCCGCCTATCGTACGCTCTTCCTCACCAGTGCCGCCGGCATCCTCGCTGCAACGGCGCTCGTCCATCGTTTCGTCCCGGACGTCCACCCTGGTCAGCGCCGCACCTTCGCCGAGCCAAAGCGCGTCAGCTGGCGCGTCGTGCTCCAGGACCGCCGTTTCCTCGGTAGCCAGCTGGTGCTGCTCCTCGCGGTCGCCGGATTCACGCAGTTCCAGGTCACCGTCCCCCCGTTCCTGCGGGCGTGGGCACAGTTCGACGAACGCACCATCGGGTTCCTCTTCGCCGCCAACGCTGCGCTCGTCATCACGACGCAGGTACCGGTGGCGCGCTGGATGCGCGGGCGCTCCTTCGGGACGCTCTTGGCGGCGACCGGTCTGCTCTGGGCGCTCGCCTACGCGGCCTTCGCCGCCACCCCGCACCTGAGCTGGCTGGCGATCCCAGCCGTCGCTCTCTACTCCCTGGGCGAACTCCTCTTCATGCCCGTCTCGGGGGCAGTCGTCGTCGCGCTCGCTCCGACGGATGCGCGCGCCCGCTACCTCGCTTTCTCCAGCCTCGTGTGGGCGGTCGGCTGGGGTGGTACGGCTTGGCTCTCCGGCGCTGCGCTCCAGGGCGGAGCCACCTCGCTCCTCTGGGGCGGTACGGTCGCCACCATGGTGCTCTTGAGTGTCTCAGCGTCGCTCCTCTTGTCCGCGCCTGGCCCGGCCTCGCAGTCCCTGGCGCACCGTTCGACGGAGCTCGGTGATGGCTGAGGTTATCCCCGGCCCTGACGGGTGGGTCCGGGTCAGGCACGCCTGACCTGAACGGGTCGGGCACGCCCGCCCCCTACGCGGGTGTGGCACGGCTGGCCCGTGCAGGTGGCCCTGGCGCACGCGGGCGCGGTGCTGGCGGCGGAGGCACGCGCGGTCGTTGTGTAGGGGCGCGGCGTGCCGCGTCCGGGCCGCGTCACCAGGCGCGGGTGCATCACCGTGAGGAATCGGCGACATTCACGGATCCTTCGACCGTGTGCACGCCACCGTGTGCGTGACCCAGGTATCGACGGGGTTGGCCGGCCCTGCGGGCCGGATCGGGTCAGGCGTGCCTGACCCCTACACAACGCAGGTTGCCCCTAGCCCTGGTGGTGACGGTACGCAGCACGGGTGCCCTGCCGGGTATGACCGGCGTCAGTCCACGGTGTATAGGGGCGCGGCGTGCCGCGCCCAAGCCGCACCGCACGGCGCGGGGGCCACCGTGATGTAGTGGCGACGGTACCCAGAGGATCGACCAGCTATACGGCACGGTGCGCGAGTCGCAGGCATCGACGGGCCCCCGGTCCTGTCGGGCCGCGCGGTTCGGCCAGGCGTGACCCAGGCGGGCCGCGCATGCGTGACCCCACAGGACGAGGCCGCCCCCTCCCCTGGTTGCGGTGGCACGGCACCCGGGCGCCGGGCCGCACACTCGACGCGAGGCGCAGAACCTGTGTAGGGGCGAGGCGTGCCGCGCCCGGGCCGCGCCGCAGGCGCGGGGGAAACGTCGCGAGGACGGCGACGTCGACGGGTGGGTGAACCAAGTTCACGACACCGCGCGCGTGGCAGGTGCGTGCAGGTGGGCCATCCCCGGCCCTGACGGGCCGGACAGGTCAGGCACGCCTGACCCCTACAGGACAAGGGTTGCGCCTGGGCATGGTGGTCACGGCGCGGGGCGCAGGCGCCTTGCCGGGTAGGGCTCGTGTGTCACGCCACGTGGTGTAGGGGCGCGGCGTGCCTCGCCCGGGCCGCGCCGCAGGCGCGGGTAGGCCACCTCTATGTGTCGCCGACCGCGATGGTTTGTGGCACCCGATCCACTGGTGGGCGACCGCGACGCGCCGGTGCAGGCGGGCCACGCCCGACCCCTACACAACGGGGGCTGCCCCCGACCGTGCCAATGGTGGTGCGGTGCTCGCAGGCCGATCGGCCGGCCCCGACACCCGGGTGACACGAGCTCAACGGCTTCCTCTACGACCTGGCCCAGGTCGCCGTCCCGCGCGACCGCGTCGACCCCGACCTCGCCGCGACGCCACGCCAGTGGGACATCGGCTTCGTCCGGCGTGCCATGCCCGTCCTCGGCCCTGGGAGTTCCCTGTTCGACTTCCTCACCTTCGCCGTCCTGCTCTTCCTCTCCCGGGCCGACGAAAGCGTCTTCCACACCGGTTGGTTCGTCGAGTCGCTGGTGACGCGGTGTCTCGTCGTCTTCGTCGTCCGCACCGCTCGCGCCCCGTGGCGATGGCTCCCCAGCCGCGCGCTCGCCCTAGACATGCTCGGCATCGTCGCCATCGCTCTCGTGCTCCCCTACAGCCCGCTGGCAGCGGCACTCGGTTTCGTGCCGCTCCCGGCGACCTACCTCGTCCTTCTGGTCGCCACGGTCACCCTGTACCTCGGGTCGGTCGAGCTCCTCAAACGCTGGCTCTACCGCACCGGGCGCCGTCAGCGCGAGACGGTGCGGTGAGGCCGGCTGTAGTCGGTCGCGTCCACCCAGGGCCGTCCTTCGGCGAAGCGCGTCAGCCGGAACGGTGAAAGGTGGTGCTCGGGCGCGCCAGCGAGGATCCAGTGGGCGAGCGCTCGCCCGATCGCTGGTGCCGTCTTGAAGGACGTGCCCGAATCGCCCAGCACGGCGTAGAGGCCGGTGTATTCCGGTACGGGACCGATCAGGGGACGACCGTCCGGACTCTGCATCACCACACCGGCCCAGCCGCCGCGGGCGATCCCCTGCGCCAGGGCCGGGTAGCGACGGGCGATCGCCGCACGCGCCAGCGGTACCAGCTCGGCGTCGGCCGTCTCCGCGTACCGGTCATGGTCGGCTGGTACGACACCCGCCTCCAGGCCGACGAGGGTACTCGCGGTGCCCTCCGGCCGGTACCACATCCCCACCGCAGTGTCGATCCCACAACAGTGACGGGGTGCCGGGTCGGTCGGCCAGCGGAAGATCGTCACCTGCACGCGCCGGGGTACCAGTCCATAGTCGAGCCCGAGCGGCGCCAGCAACGCGTTCGCCCACGCTCCGACTGCGAGCACGACAGCCTCCGCGGCGATCCGTCCCCGAGCGGTGCGCACCCCGACGACCCGTCCCCCGGCTACCTCGAGCGCCGTGACCGGCTCGCCCGTGCGGACTTCCGCCCCGCGCTGCTGCGCGCGCTGGAGGAGCCCCAGCGTAGTCGCGACCGGATCGGCGTACCCGCTCTCCGGCTCGTAGGCCGCGACCGAGAGTTCCGATACGTCGCGCCAGGGCTCGAGTTCCGCCACCTCGGCCGACGTGACGAGCTGCACCGGTGCACCGAGCGCTCGCTGCATGGCCACGTTGGCGCGCAGCTTGGCTTCGTCCTCCGGCGCCACCACCTGCAGAAAGCCGGTGCGGACGAACGGTGAGGGCGTCCCGACGCGTTCCTCCCATGCCTGGAAGAAGCGCAGGCTTTCGAGCGCCAGCCGCGTCTCGTGCGGGTTGGTGTAGTGGAGCCGTACCAGTGCGCCTGATTTCCCGGTCGCCCCGCTCGCTGGGACGGCGCGCTCGAGGACGACGACCTCGCGGAGGCCGACCTCGCTGAGCCAGTAGGCTGTGCTCGCACCGATGACGCCGGCCCCCACCACGACGACCGCAGCCCGCGTGCGCATGGGAGACCTCCTTTCGGCAGGAGCGAAGCAGCTGGTGCACGAGCTGTCAAGAGGCCGCGATCGGGCCGGGGGCTGCGCGACCGGTGCTGGTCGCGCGAGGTAGATTTCCGCTTCGCGATGCTAGAATTGCAGCGGTACAGCAGCGAAGGCCGAGCGGCTGCGGAACGAGCCGTGCGGTCGGGTGAGGTGAGGACGACGTGCCGAAGCAACTCGGAATCGACCTAGGAACTGCCAACGTCCTCGTCTACGTGCGAGGGCGCGGCATCGTGATCAACGAGCCGTCAGTCGTGGCGATCTCCGCCAAGGACGGACGCGTCAAGGCGGTAGGGATCGAGGCGCGCAACATGCTGGGGCGCGAACCGCGCGACACGATCGAAGTCGTCCGGCCGATGCGGAACGGGGTGATCGCTGACTACGAGATCACCCAGGAGATGCTCCGCTACTTCATCAACAAGGCGGTCGGTCGCTTCTCGCTCATCCGTCCCGAGGTGATGATCTCGGTGCCGGCCGGAGTGACGAACGTCGAGCGCCGGGCGGTGCGCGACGCCGCGCTCAACGCCGGTGCGCGACGCGCCTACCTCATCGCTGAGCCGCTGGCGGCGGCGATCGGCGCCCGCATCCCGATCGCCGACCCGAGCGGCAACATGGTGATCGACATCGGCGGCGGGACGACGGAAGTCGCGGTCATTTCGCTGAACGGCATCGTCGTGGCCAAATCGGTGCGGATCGGCGGCAACCACCTGGACGACGCCATCGCCGCTTACGTGAAGCGCAAGCACAACCTGCGGATCGGCGAGCGGACGGCCGAGGAGATCAAGATCGCGATCGGCTCGGCGCTGCCGGTCGAGGACGACCTGGTGATGGACGTCCGCGGTCGGGACGAGGTGACCGGGCTGCCGCGCACGATCCAGCTGCACGCCAACGAGGTGGTGGAGGCGATCGCCGAACCGCTCGAGGCCATCCTGTCGACGGTGCGGGCCGTCCTGGAGGAGACACCACCCGAGCTGGCGTCCGACATCATCGACAAGGGGATGGTGCTCACCGGTGGCGGCGCGCTCCTGCGCAACCTCGACCGGTTGCTCACCGAGGTCACCGGCGTCCCCTGCTTCGTCGCCGATGACCCGCTGAGCTGCGTGGCGATCGGTACCGGCCTGGCGCTCGAATACTTCGACGTGATCCGCGACAGCCTGGAAGAACTCTAGGTGAGCGCGTAGTACTCCGCCTCCTCGCCGCCGCAGGCGATGACGGCGTGGATGTGGCGCACGGCCCAGCGCTGGCTCGTCCAGAGGAGCCGCGCCACCGCCTCCTCGAGGTCGCACCAGGCGAAGTCGTCGTGGGCCGGGGAGAGGCGCACGGCAGCGCGCGGTTCGACGAGGGCAGCGAACGCCGGCGCCAGCACGATCGTGTCGTTCGTATGGTCGTAGAACTGCGAGACGTAGTCGGCCGAATAGAGGCGCTGCGGCACGAGCCCGGTCTGTTCGAGCAGCTCGCGGACGGCTGCATCCACCGCCCGTTCGTCCGGGAGGACCCGACCGTGGACAGCGTGCCACGTTCCACCGAGTGGCCCGTCACTGCGACGTCGTAGCAGCAGGAACTGCACCTCGTACGGCGGTCGCTGTGGCAGCCGGCGAAAGACGTAGACGTCCACCAGATCGCTGACGACCTGCGGCATCCCTTCCGGTTCCCTCTCGACCATCGGCGTTCAGCCTGCCGTCCCCCGACACCATACCGCCAGCATAGCACTGCCGCGCGCTGCGCGACACGTCCCTTCGATACAGCCCTGCAGTACGTGCCGAGTGACGGGGGTACCACCGGGTGCGGGGATTTTCCCAACTCTGCCGGGCCGGCGGGTCGGGCACGCCTGACCCGAACGGGTCGGGCACGCCCGACCCCTACAGGACGAGGTTGCCTCCTGCCTCGGCCGCGATGGCGCGGTACGGTGGCGCCTCGCCGCGGCTGACAGGGTGCGGTGCGGTTCTGTAGGGGCGAGGCGTGCCGCGCCCGGGCCGCGCCGCAGGCGCGGGTGCATCACCGTGACGAATCGGCGACATTCACGGATCCGTCGACCGTGTGCACGCCACCGTGTGCCTGCCCCAGGTATCGGCGCTGCATCCCCGGCCCTCTCGGGCCGGCCCGGGTCAGGCACGCCTGACCCGGACGGGGCACGCACGCGTGACCCC
>FWWM01005787.1_pt1 | contig 26637 bp, 20 predicted proteins | sample 2228351 | NCBI WGS metagenome assembly FWWM01 (sample SAMEA103939774, study PRJEB20133) | metagenome
ATCGTGGGGGTGAACCGGTTGTGCAGTACCGGAACCTCACAGAGAGGGGGTTGTCCCCACGCCCGTGGGGGTGAACCGCGAGCTACGCTTGCGCCAGCAACAACCTGGTCGTTGTCCCCACGCCCGTGGGGGTGAACCGGATGGACTACCTAGAGCTCCACTATAAACCTGGTTGTCCCCACGCCCGTGGGGGTGAACCGTCCTGCCCAGAACTTCACTCCGGGGAACTCCCGTTGTCCCCACGCCCGTGGGGGTGAACCGACAATCGCCAGGTGCTCGTATTCCCTGGACCCGTTGTCCCCACGCCCGTGGGGGTGAACCGTTCATTGATATGCTCCCATTCACCATCGGTTGGTTGTCCCCACGCCCGTGGGGGTGAACCGGAGGACGATGGACAGCATGCCGCTCAGCACGAGTTGTCCCCACGCCCGTGGGGGTGAACCGATGGCAGCCGGCGGTCCAACCAACGGCATCCCGTTGTCCCCACGCCCGTGGGGGTGAACCGGTGCCCGTAGCGGATCAACACGCCGCCTGACTGTTGTCCCCACGCCCGTGGGGGTGAACCGCGCCGACTTTCCATGCGCCGCAGCATCCAGGCGTTGTCCCCACGCCCGTGGGGGTGAACCGCGCGCATCCAGGCGGGGGATCTGCCGCCGGAGGTTGTCCCCACGCCCGTGGGGGTGAACCGGATGCAGCGGCGGCGGGCGCAGCATGGTCACCGTTGTCCCCACGCCCGTGGGGGTGAACCGTCATCCGTGCTCAACCCCGCCCACATCGATGCGTTGTCCCCACGCCCGTGGGGGTGAACCGAATCGTGGTTGTCGGCGCCGCCTGACGGATCGGTTGTCCCCACGCCCGTGGGGGTGAACCGATTTCCGACAAAGCGCCAACGACCTATGCGCCGTTGTCCCCACGCCCGTGGGGGTGAACCGGAATCGGGCGATTCGTCCGCTATCACGGCGCGGTTGTCCCCACGCCCGTGGGGGTGAACCGCATTCGTCCCGGTCGCGGGGATGGCGCTGCAGGTTGTCCCCACGCCCGTGGGGGTGAACCGCAGCCGTCCGCTCGCGATCAGCGAGCGGACCAGTTGTCCCCACGCCCGTGGGGGTGAACCGCGGCGACGAACGGCGGGGTTCCCCGTGCTCATGTTGTCCCCACGCCCGTGGGGGTGAACCGGATCGACCCGTCATGGACAAACCAGACAATGGGTTGTCCCCACGCCCGTGGGGGTGAACCGGCGATGATGCCATATTCGTCGACCCATCGGCGGTTGTCCCCACGCCCGTGGGGGTGAACCGAAGGCATGTTCCAGCATGCGCACATCATGGATGTTGTCCCCACGCCCGTGGGGGTGAACCGCGCTGCATTATCGACGACACCCGCGATGCGCCGTTGTCCCCACGCCCGTGGGGGTGAACCGGATGTTGAGGATGTGCGGACGCAACTCGGGTTGTTGTCCCCACGCCCGTGGGGGTGAACCGATGAACGTGCAGATGATCGACTGCAGCAGGTAGTTGTCCCCACGCCCGTGGGGGTGAACCGCGGGGCACAAGAGGCGGTATACCGCATCAGCAGTTGTCCCCACGCCCGTGGGGGTGAACCGATTTTGCCCGTCCTGCCCCCGCCTACTAAGCGGTTGTCCCCACGCCCGTGGGGGTGAACCGGTTTTACGGATAGGGACGGGCAACCGATATGCGTTGTCCCCACGCCCGTGGGGGTGAACCGAGGGCTACGCTTGCGCCAGCAACAACCTGGTCGTTGTCCCCACGCCCGTGGGGGTGAACCGTACGTATTGATCAGCGTCGAGGGCAACACGACGTTGTCCCCACGCCCGTGGGGGTGAACCGTGTTCGTGGGCGAATACAACGATGGTCGAGTGGTTGTCCCCACGCCCGTGGGGGTGAACCGTTGCAGACGATTCGCAACGTCAATGAGTCGCAGTTGTCCCCACGCCCGTGGGGGTGAACCGTCATACGACGCTTCGAACTGGGAGTACGTACTGTTGTCCCCACGCCCGTGGGGGTGAACCGATGTTGTGGGTCTGCCTGGCCGGGCGTTTCGAGTTGTCCCCACGCCCGTGGGGGTGAACCGTCGCACTTGATCCGGCCCGTATCTTCTGTCCAGTTGTCCCCACGCCCGTGGGGGTGAACCAGCCGCAAACGAGGAATTTGGCCCGGCGATTGAGTTGTCCCCACGCCCGTGGGGGTGAACCGTCGCAAATGTTCTCGATATGCCGCCAAAAAGAGTTGTCCCCACGCCCGTGGGGGTGAACCGTGTGGCTGTACAGAGATACGGATGGCGTAACAGTTGTCCCCACGCCCGTGGGGGTGAACCGGAGACACAATGCAATGGCGCTCATAGACTACAGTTGTCCCCACGCCCGTGGGGGTGAACCGTTGGGTAGAACGCCGGACTGCCACGTGTTGGAGTTGTCCCCACGCCCGTGGGGGTGAACCGGCAGGCGCCTTGACAACGTGAGCAGCGCCATCGTTGTCCCCACGCCCGTGGGGGTGAACCGTAGGCGTCCCGTAATCGACGTAATCCACGTGCGTTGTCCCCACGCCCGTGGGGGTGAACCGAAAACTCTAAAAGCGCGTCCCGACACACCCATGTTGTCCCCACGCCCGTGGGGGTGAACCGTACTAAACCTGAGCGTCCCCGGCGGCGCTGCCGTTGTCCCCACGCCCGTGGGGGTGAACCGGAAGCGCGCAGGTAGTCGAGTACGTCGATTTCGTTGTCCCCACGCCCGTGGGGGTGAACCGTCAACATAGTCCACGTGCCCGATCCACGACGTGTTGTCCCCACGCCCGTGGGGGTGAACCGCACGCGCGCAGGTAGTCGAGTACGTCGATTTCGTTGTCCCCACGCCCGTGGGGGTGAACCGTCATCTTCAGTGCAGCGCTCTTTTCGTTTATCGTTGTCCCCACGCCCGTGGGGGTGAACCGAAGACGCGAAACGCGCGGCCTGGCAATCCCATGTTGTCCCCACGCCCGTGGGGGTGAACCATCATCTGACCTGAATACCGTTGTGATATCGATGTTGTCCCCACGCCCGTGGGGGTGAACCGGGCCAGGATATATCAAGCACGTGTATCGGCGTGTTGTCCCCACGCCCGTGGGGGTGAACCGCACGTGTATCGGCGTCGTCGATGATGCTGGAAGTTGTCCCCACGCCCGTGGGGGTGAACCGTCGTTTCGCGCGCTCGTCTGGGAGGCGTACGAGTTGTCCCCACGCCCGTGGGGGTGAACCGCCCATACGTTGGAAACTGCGTCGAGCAGCGTAGTTGTCCCCACGCCCGTGGGGGTGAACCGGCGACGTTACCTGGCGTGAGGTCACCTGCCCTGTTGTCCCCACGCCCGTGGGGGTGAACCGTATTTAGCGGCGGAGGGGAGGCATATCCCCGTGTTGTCCCCACGCCCGTGGGGGTGAACCGTACTGGTTAGTTGAAACCTGAGCGTCCCCGGCGTTGTCCCCACGCCCGTGGGGGTGAACCGGTGGCAGTAGTTCACTCGCGCGGCGGCGAGCTGTTGTCCCCACGCCCGTGGGGGTGAACCGTTTTGCTAGGGGAGGGTATCGTGATCCCCATAGTTGTCCCCACGCCCGTGGGGGTGAACCGCGCATTGACAGGGCGGTCAGCACGCGGAAGAAGTTGTCCCCACGCCCGTGGGGGTGAACCGAGTTTGCCAGCCTAGGCGTGGCGCAGGAGGCGGTTGTCCCCACGCCCGTGGGGGTGAACCGGGTGACCCGCAACGGGATGGGGGTGGGTCGTGGTTGTCCCATGCACATCAAGCAAAAGGTTAAAACGCTAGGCAGCACAGCGCAGCTCGCGCTGCGCGGGCAGCCGGACGGGCGAATCCGCCACTGATGGCGGTTGAACCGTGATCGGGGCGGCGGGTTCCGCATATTGATACGTTGCTCTGATCCTGTTCCCGCACACGTTTGAGTAGTTGAACCGTGATCGGGGCGGCGGGTTCCGCATCCTCGGCAGTCAAAGCGAGCAAGAGTTGGCAGGTGGTCGGATGGGTCGCACGACTATTCATGCGGGCGGTGCGGCGCAAGACCTGCTGGATGGTGGTCAGGGCCTCAGCCAGCCGGGCTGGGCAGCCCCGCGCATGGGCCAGGGCCACGGCGTGGTCGCGTACCACCTGGGCCGCTTTGACCAACGAGCGCTCCGGATAGGCCCAACAGCCGACGATGAAACACCACTGTTGGAGCGCCATCCCCAGCCGTTTGGCGTCAATCTCGCACAGCATGCGGGCCGGCGTGCCGGTGCGCCACTGATCGACCAGGCCGTAGCTCTTCCACATCTTGACCATCAGTTCAATCTGCCAGCGCACGTTCGCCAGCGCCCGGGCCTCTTCCAGGCTCAGCAGCTCCCTGGGCGCGTTGGTGATGAAGATGGTCCAGGCCGCCAGGGCCAGCGCGGCGGCGCTGGGCGTGCGGCCCTTGCGCCGGGCCTCGGCCCGGATGCGCCGCCGCCGTCGGTCGGCCACGTCCTGGGGCGCCGCTTGCACCAGCAGCCGTGCCTGGACGGGCTGCTCCTGGCCCGCCCAGACCTCGCCCTCCCACTGGGCACACGGCCCCCGCGCTTGCATGAAGGCCAGCAGCGCCACCGGGGGGTGCGTTCCATCACTCAGCGTGATGGTCGCGAACAGTTTCGAGAGCAAGGAGGCCCCGGCCGCTGCCAGAGCGGCCAGGACCGCCACATCCAAGAAGCCCAGATCGGCCAGCCGCCCGGCGCCCGGCGGCAGCGGGGCATGGTGAAGCGGCAAGCGCTGATCGGCCGCGCGCCCATCGGCCAGATCGAGCTGGGTGTATGCGCCGGTGAGCAGGTCGCGTTGCAGCCCGCACGTGAGCGCGGCGGCGGTGGTCGTCTCGCGCTGACCGCCACAGCCCTGGGCGTGATTGGCCAGGACATCGGGCAGGACGATAGTGGTGCTAGCATGCACGCGCACCCCGGCAACGCGCTGGCGGATCGGGATCGCCACCGGGTCGCCGGCGATGACCTGCTGCACACTGCCCAGCAGGACGGCGCGCAGCAGGTCTGCCGCGGCGAAGGTGAAGCGCTGGTCAATCGCCTGGGGGCTAACGTCGACCCCGACCGTCGCCGCGGTCTGGGCCAACTGCTCGACCGTGGCCTCGGGATGGGCCAGCCAGCCCAAGACCAGGGTTTGCACCAGCGTGCTGGCGCTGAATTTGGCGAGGTCCGGTCGCTTCGTGTAGCGCAGTTCCGTGTCGGCCTCCTCCGCCAGGGTGGTCAGCACCGTTTGCATGGCCTGGCTAACCTGTGTTACCGTCTCCATGAGCAGCTCCTTTGGCGTGTGGGCGAGCGTTATGCCCATGATGCCAGAAGAGTTGCTCGTGCGTTAGTCCGTGCTCGGCGGGGCAAGCCCCGCCGGGTCTTTTGCGAACGAATGTTTGCTTGATGTACATGGGAGTCCCTCACCCCCGACCCCTCTCCCGCTGGAAGAGGGGAGCAGCAGGAGTGGGCACTGGCGCGCTCTGACATGGCTCTCCCACCTCAACAGCGCAGCCTTTGTGCGTTCGTGTCTTTGTGGTACAATCATCCCGCGATCCGCCTGGCAGCTATCCATCGCCCCGTTCGCCGAGCGCGCTGCTCTGGTAAACCAGCTCGCTGAGCCTCGTTTCGCTGAGCTGAGAAAACCACGGCTCGAGGTAGAGCATCTCGCGCAGGCGATCGTACTCTTTGCCGTTCAACTCCTCGCGCAACTCAGGAGGAACCGACGTGGGACTGGATGTCCCGCCGGCGATCATCTCACAGTGCCGTAACAGGATCGGATTGCGCGCGATCCGCTCGTAGAGCATGGCAAAACTGGTCTGGATGATGGCAAGTTTGGCGATCAGACCTGCCGGCGTGTGGCGTTGATAGGCGCGGTCGAGCAACAGGTGCAGGCGAAAGATGTTGAAACTGCGCTTGACTTTGCGCGGGTTGCGCGCCAATCCCGCAGTCAATTGTTTGGGAGCAGGACTGGGGCGAGGGCGAATCAGCGCATCCCAACGCCATCCATGCCCATCGTTGTCCACACGATCGGTCTGCCCCAGTCCCTCCCGCGCGGAGGGCGGCGCGCTGAACGCAATGCCTTCAGCGCACGACCAGCGGCAGCAGGACGCGACTCGTCGCGCCAGGACGCCACGCCGCTTCGAGGGCGTTGCCGGTTGTCGTGACCGGTCCGGTGGCGCCGCTCGACACATCGAGCCACCAGATATCGGTTCGTCCGTCAAACTGCTCGAGGGTATACACCAGATAGGCGCCGTCCGGCGACCAGCTCAGATTGCCGATCGTCCGCCCGTGGTCGGCAAACAGCGCCATGCGCGGGTTGGCAGGATTCTGGCGGTCATAGATCATAATGGCAAAGGTACGGTTGCTCGCATCAGCGGATGGACTGGCGGTCGGCGCACAACGGCAAAGCGCTGACCATCGGGCGCCCAGGAGGGCGCCTGGTCGTCACCGAACGGGATCAGACGGCTTTCAGCCGCCGGTTGACTGCCCGGATTGCTCTCCCATACGCCATCGACGCGATTGCTCCGTGATGATGAGAGATCAAAACTATCGAACAGCACTCGTCCGTCTCGATTGACGGATGGTCGGGTGGCATGTTCAGCCAGTGTCGATGGAACGAGTGCTGGAGGAGTCACAAGCAGGATGTCCGATCGTCCTCCCTGCGCAAAACTGCCATTGCAAAAGACGCCGAACCCTGTCTGACTCAGCGCGACTCGTTGATTGTCCGGCATCCATTGCACACTGGAAACCCGGATGATAAGCGAAGGGACCTCTCCGGAGCCGCCGGGTGGCGGTACGAATGGACAACGTGAACCTTTCCGGCTCTGGGTTTGATAGATTTGCCTGGCGTTGCTGCCGTCGGCATTCATCACGGTCACGGCAGAAGCCGACAGATTGTTTTGCGGGTCGGGATCAGGGGTGGGCCATGGCCAGGTGTTGTTGTCGACCACGGCGATGCGCTGACCATCGGGTGACCAGGCGGGAGAACGCACATGTCCGAGCAACCCGCGGTAGATCAGGCGCCCATTCCTGCCATCTGTGTCCATCCGATAGAGCCAGCGATTCTGCCCATCGGCAAGCACCACCGCCAGTGGACGGCTGCCATCGCCGCGGAGAGCCGGCGGCAATGGCGATGCGGTCGTTCGTCCATCGGCGGCAATCACCTGGACATTATCGATCAGCAATACTGCGTTTGGTCCCACGTCTGTTCTTCCCTGGATGACAATCGAGAACCGCACCGTCTGCCCACGAACCCGTTCAAGCCGCTCGTCGCGAAGGACCGTCCGATACAACTGCCATCCCGGTGGTTGATCGGTCGAGAATGTGCCCAGTTTCACCCCGCCCAGGTTCGGATCGAATTGATAGAAGCCACGGGCAAGAAAGACATCGACGGTCGTGCCCGCAGCGGCGCGAAACCAGAACGAAACGGTGACGGCGTCGGCATTTCCAGGAATGGCGATCTCCTGCGTCAGAATCTGCTTTGGTGTTGTCAGATCGGGCAATTGCGGGCATTCGCTGCCGTCAGCGTCGATGCCCATCACCGCCGCATAGCGTCCGGCATAGACGAACGCAGCGCCGGCCGATTGTCCGTCGACGATCTGCACATTCCCGCATCCTTCCCAACCTTCGCCCTGTTGCTCAAACCCGCCGTTCTGGATAAGGTTCTGGACGTTTGCCAGGTCGGAAGACTGCGATGTGACCGCCGGTGCGCCGACCAATAGTCCATACAGGAAGACGACCAACAGCATTGGTCGTACCACCACCCCCAACCCGCCCGCTCTGCGGGGGGGATTGAGGTGGGGCAGGGTGGGTGCGCGTGACAGAATGAACATGATGATCCCCTTTCATTATTGAATGTCACCTGCGCCAGGCGATATCCAAAAAATCCAAAGCCGATCATCAGATGGCTTTCTAGCGCGCCATACTGCGCTCTACAAAATGGACAAAGTCGAACTCAGAGCCTGTCCGGATAATGCAGAATATCGAAAAACCGTGTCCTGAGCAGTGCGCAGCGCGTATCGAAGGGGCAGCTTTTCGGATAGGCGCTTCGTTGATCGAAGCAGTTAATTGGCACTCTGTCTCTATTGTAGCAGGAAACGAGAGCTGATCGCATTTCAGATTTTTCATATTGCGGATGATCGCGCGCGGCGCTGCGTGCGGCGGGTTCACGTGACACGCATAGAGCGGTACAGTACCATTTTAGATTTTAGATTTTGGATTGCAGATTATCGCGCAGGACGTTCGGATGCGCTTTGACGGAATCCCGCTTGCAGAGTGTTCAAGTGAAATTGGTATAATCCAGGCGGGATACGTTCGTGAGAGAGACGCAAAGACATAGCAGTCACGAGAGCATCGCCTGCAATGACCCTCATGAATACCAGGCGCCAGACACCTTTCAACCACGCAACCCGGATCGCCCTCTGGACGGGAACGCTGTTGACGGTGATCGGTCTGGTCAATCGCTACATCATCGGCGCGCGCGGGGTCAGTTCGTTCAGCGCGCTGCTGGTCGGGATGGCGATCACGATTCTGGCGCTGATCGCCCTGGAGCCGGCCTATGTCCGGGGGGCGATCAGCGGCGTGGTGGTCGCGTCTGTGATTGGTTTGCTGCTGACCTGGAATGTCTTGCCGCTGCTGCGGGCGCTGGCGCTGGGGCAACCGACCGATGGCAACCCGGCGGTCATTCTTGCTGATGGGATCACCCTGGTTCTCTGCGGCGCCCTGCTGGTGGTCTGTCTGGTGTCATTTGTCGGCGCGTGGCGCCGACGTCGCCGCCAATAGTGGATGGGTCGCTCCGATGCATGACACGCTCGCCTGTGGATTGTGCGCCCACGCGAGATGCTCAGAGATGGTTACGTGATAGCTTCGATGATCGTCGCGATGCCCTGCCCGACGCCGATACACATTGTTGCCAGTCCATAGCGTCTTCCCTGCCGTCGTAGTTCGTGAACCAGGGTAGTGAGGATTCGCGCCCCGCTGGCGCCGAGTGGATGCCCAAGTGCAATCGCGCCACCGTTGACATTGACGCGTGCCGGGTCGAGGTGCAACTCACGAATGCACGCGATTGCCTGTGAGGCGAATGCTTCGTTAAGTTCTACCAGCTCCAGATCGGCTACCTCTAAACCGGCGCGTGCCAGGGCAATACGAGTTGCCGGAATGGGACCGAGTCCCATAACCTGTGGCTCAACACCCGCGACCGCCATGCTGACGATCCGTGCCAGTGGCATTAATCGGAAGCGCTTGAGAGCCGGAGGGGTGGCCAGAAGCGCCACAGCTGCTCCGTCGTTCACACCGCTGGAGTTGCCTGCTGTTACACTGCCGCCGGGTTTGAATGCGGGGGGGAGTGCTGCGAGTGTTTCGAGCGTCGTCTCCGGACGGGGATGCTCATCGACTGTTACAGTGACCGCTGCCTGACCCCTGCGTGGGGGCGGAACGGTCACCGGCACAATCTCGTCAGCGAACCGTCCGGCAGCCTGCGCTGCCGCTGCACGCCGCTGACTCTCCAGCGCGAAGTGATCCTGTTCTTCGCGGCTGATGCCGTAGCGCTCAGCCACCACCTCTGCTGTTTCTCCCAACGCCAGTGTGTATTCCTTTGGCATGCGCGGGTTGATGAATCGCCAGCCGATGGTGGTGTCGTAGACCTGTGGCGGTGTGCGCTCGAATGCTACGTTGCTTTTGGCGAAGACGAAAGGGGCACGGGTCATGCTCTCGACACCGCCAGCAATAAAGAGGTCGCCATCGCCGAGAATCGCCGCGCGCGCTGCCTGGTGTACCGCCTCGAGACCGCTACCGCACAGACGATTAACAGTGACGCCTGGAACATGAACAGGCAGACCAGCCAGTAGTCCAGCCATGCGCGCGATATTCCGGTTGTCTTCCCCGGCCTGGTTGACACATCCCAGATAGATGTCACCAATAGCTGCCGGGTCGATCCGGGTGCGCTCCAGGAGGGTGCGGATCAAACCTGCAGCCAGATCGTCGGGGCGCACGTCGCGTAGCGCCCCCCCGTATCGTCCGACCGGTGTGCGAAGTGCCGCTACAATGTAGACCTCTGGCATCTGGTTCTGATCCTTTCATGCTTGTTCGAAGCCAAGAATCTGCTGCATCACCTTCCCCAGCACAGCGGTGCAGTCTGACGGCAGATCGTGGCTGCGCCAGGCAACGTGCGCATCAGGGCGTACCAGGATGCATCCGCGCTCAGAGATTTCGCGTGTGCGCGCCCAATCATCGTATGTGTCGAGCACTTCGCGGCCCGGACCGATCGTATAGCAGACGATTGGCACACCGGTGTGCGCTGAGACCGTCTCAGCCGCCGCATGCCACGCTTCACCGCCAATGCCTGTGAAGAGCGTGAAGCGACCTTTGCCCGCCAGATCAAGTGTGCTGACCTTGCGCCCCTGATGCTCCAGCCAGCAGTGAGGGAGCCGCGCCCCTGGCCAGGTGGTCGGGTGATAGTAGAGTTCCGGGTCGCGCTCATACGGCGGTTCGGGCGTTCCGTCGCTGACGATTGCACAGGAACGATAACGATGGTTGAGTTCGACACCATGTGCATTGAATTCATAATTCTTCAACTCGATTGCGGCGCGTAACTTCTCGCGCGCCTGTGCACCACGCAGACTGTTTTCCTTGCGGATCTCCATGTTAGCAAGCATTTGTTGTGGGTCAGATGTCTCGAGTAGCCCAAGCGCCTCGAAGATTGGCCTGAATTCGCTGATGCTCTTATTAGCCCGCTCGACAATCTGTTTCCCGATAGGTGCACGTTCGTCGCTGTAGCTGTCGAGCAGGTGCGGCGATGCCTTGCCCTGCAGAACAAGCGCCAGTTTCCACGCCAGATTGTATGCATCCTGTATCGATGTATTTGAACCCAGACCATTCGATGGCGGGTGGCGATGGCATGCGTCACCCATACAGAAGACGCGCCCGCGCGAGTAACTGGTAGCGTACATGTGGTTGACACTCCAGAGTGAGGTTGCTTCGATTTTGATCGGGATGCTATCGTCACCGATCAGGCTGTGTGCAATCTTCGTCGCCATTGCTTCGTCCACCATTGGCGGTGGCTGGGTAATATCGTATCCCCACACAATCAGCCAGCGATGCCACGGCCGCACCATGCGAACCAATCCCATGCCGATGCCGCCAATATTCGAGCCGGGTTGCAACACCCAATAGAGGACGCTCGGTCGGTGGGCAACATAGCGCGACAGGTCGGCCTCAAAAATGATGTTCATGCTGCCCGCGACATCCATGCGTCCCTCCATTGGTAAGCCGATGTCCTCAGCCACCTTGCTGCGTCCACCATCGGCGCCGATCAGGTATTTTGCACGGATCTGGAATGTTGTATTGCTGAGGCGGTCGCGTGCGGTTACAATAACGCCGCTGGCTTCCTGCTCGAGCGCCAGGTATTCAGTATCGAACCGCACGCGCGAGCCGCGTGCTGCAGCAGCGCCGAGGATAATCGGCTCCAGTAAATCCTGGGGAATGTCGCAGATCTGCGATGGGCTGGCCAGATCAAAATCGGCTTTGCGTTTTGGGTGAGTGCCCCAGGTACGTAACCGTGCCAGTTCCTCACCCGCCAGACTGGTGCAGAAGACCGTGTCCCCCATCAGGTGCTGGGGTGTCGCTTTCGCCATGACTTCGGCTTCCAGACCCATGTCGCGCAAGATTTCGACGGTGCGCTGATTGGTGATATGGGCGCGCGGCGAGTTGGCCGTCCAGCGATATTTAGTGATCACCATGTTTCTGATGCCATAGGTGCTGAGAAAGAGGGCTGCCGAACTGCCTGCAGGACCGCTGCCAATGATCAGAACGTCAGTTTCGAACTGTGTGCTCATCGTTGTTCACCCTCACAGTGATGATTGCTGATTGTCTCCATTACTTATGCGGAGGCGTCGTTGGACTGGAAAGATTGCAATGTGCCAGCGGCGCTGGATCAGTCCCCACACCCCCTCTGGTGCAAAGAGCATCATCAGTACCGCCGTGGCGCCGAGTAGAATGAGCGACCATTCGCCAAAATCAGACAGGAACTGGCGCAGAACGAAGAAGATCACAGCGCCGATGACAGGACCCTCGATGGTTCCGATGCCGCCGATCACGACGATGAAGATCATGAAGGCTGTCCATTGCACTCCGAAAGCTGCATCAGGCGTAATGCGCAGCAGGTTGAGATAGATGACAGCGCCGACCACGCCAGTGCCAAAAGCGCAGAGCAGGTAGACCACCAATTTGATGTGCCTGGTGTCGATCCCCAGATTGGCTGCTGCGGTTTCGGAGTCGCGAATGGCAGTGAGCGCCAGACCAGTGCGCGAACGCATAAGGAGGTGTACCAGTGCTATGCCTCCCAGCCCGACAATAACGGCAAGCGTGTAGACCAACAATTCGCGCGCCTCGCGCGCCATCGCGCCAGCCGCCGCCAGGGTACGTCCTAAACCGCCGCGCAGCCAATCAGTGCTGTTGGTGACCAGCAGGCGTATGACCTCTGCCACGACCCACGTGCCAACAGAGAAGTACCCACCGCGCAGGCGAAAGAGCACTCCGGCCGCCGGTAGCGCCAGCAGCGCTGCAACAATGCCCGACAGCACGACTCCCAGCGGAATGGGTAACCCAAAATCGTCGGCGACGACGAACAGCGTGTACCCGCCAACGCCGATCCAGGCCTGCTGACCGATCGAGACCATACCGGTGTAGCCGGCAAGTAGATTCCAGAGCTGTGCCAGGGCGAGCAGAGTGAGAAACTCAACCAGCATGCGCATCACCCCAGAACCAGCCCATGCCGGCAACGTTCCCAGAAACAGCACAAGTAACAGACTCAGCGTAGTAAACCCGATCACAGATAACTGGATGCGTCCCGCAACCGACTCGGCGACACCTGCTTTGATCATGTCCATCTCCCGTATTCAATCGCGCTAGATGTCCCGCGTTCGCGCAAACAATCCGTTTGGGCGGATTGCCAGCACCAGCAGCGCCAGCAGATGACCGGCAAGCTGGAACCATCCCGGATTGAGTGCCGCACCAGCACTCTGCGCTACACCAAGCAAGAGACCGCCAGCAAATGTGCCCCACAAACTTCCTAAACCACCAATAATCACAGCCTCAAAGGCATAAATCAGGCGTGCTGGTCCGTCGGATGGTCCAAAGGTTGTTCGCATTCCGAGCAGGATGCCAGCGATTGCGACGAGTGCGAGGGATACACCCATCGCCAGCCCGTAGATTTGCTTGCTATCGATACCCATCAACTCAGCAGTCACCGGATCGTCGGACGTTGCGCGAAAGGCGCGTCCGAGATCGGTGCGTGTCATGAACTGTTGCAGGCTCGCCAGGGCCAGAATAGCGATAACAGTATTCAGGAGCGGCAGTACGCCGATCGCAAGAGAACCACCAAGGTTGATGCTTGCCGTTTCCAGTGTACCGGCCGGGAGACGTTGCGTGTCTGCACTAAAAGTCAGGAGCAGTACGTTCTGCACGATGATCGAAATGCCAAAGGTAATCAACAATGGCGGCATCGGCCCGCGACCCATCGTTCGGTTGAGTACGCCACGTTGCAACAGCACTCCAAGGGCGAACATTGCCGGGAGAACCGCCAGAAGAGCAACGAGTGGTGAAAGCCCGGCTGCCTCAACCAGTACCAGCGCCAGGTATGCTGCGCATACGATAAGGTCGCCATGCGCCAGGTTGACCAGGCGCATCACGCCGAATATCAGCGAGAGACCGATGCCGTAGAGAGCGTAGAAACTACCAAGCAAGAGTCCTTGTACAAGCGTTGCCAGCCAGTCCATGTCACACTCCAAAATACGCCAGCGATATCTGCTCGTGGCTCAATTCGGCAGGACGTCCGCTCAGGCTTATTTCACCTTCCAGAAGGCAATAGACGCGATCGGCAACCTGAATGCTGCGAGTTACGTCCTGTTCGACGAGTAGCACGGTGGTGCCGGCGCGTGTGATCTCCTGCACAGTGGCATAGAGTTCCTTCACAATGACCGGCGCCAGCCCAAGCGAAATTTCGTCCATCAGGATGACATCCGGGTTGCTCATGAGTGCCCGTCCGATGGCCAGCATCTGTTGCTGCCCGCCAGAAAGATCGATGCCGGGGAAGTCGGCGCGCTCGCGCAAAACAGGGAAAAGCGCAAAAACCTTCTCAAGCGACCAGGGTCCTTTGCGCCTGCTCTGCCTGCCGATCAGCAGGTTTTCGCGAACGCTCAGACTAGGGAAGATTTTGCGTCCTTCCGGTACCATGGCGATACCCATGCGCACAATGTCGTGTGCCGCGCGTCCGTCGATCCGGACCCCGTGGTAGAACACACGTCCACGTCGTGGACGCAGAACACCCGCAATCGTGCGTAACAGTGTGGTTTTGCCAGCGCCATTGGCGCCGATGATGGCAACAGTTTCACCCTGTGCGACTTCGATGCTCACGCCGAAGAGAGCCTGAAATTCGTCATAGAATACTTCGATTGAATCGACTGCCAGCATGACCGCCCCTTCAATCAACACCGAGATAGATCGTCTTCAGTTCCTCGCTTGCCAGTACAGTAGCCGGATCGCCTTCCAGCAATTTTGAGCCGAAGTCCATCAGGACGATGCGGTCAACAACGGCAATCAACGCGTGCACAATGTGCTCGATCCAGATGATTGTGACGCCACGCGCCTTGATCTTGCGGATAACATCGAGCAACTCATGTACCTCGTGCTCTGTCAGACCGCCAGCAGTCTCATCGAGGAGAAGCAACTGCGGATCGGTGGCAAGGGCGCGGGCCAGTTCCAGCCGCTTACGCTCCAGCAAGCGCAACTGTCCAGCCGGCGCGTTGGCGCGCGCCAGCAAGCCTGTGGTATGCAGGATGTCGCGGCAGAAGTCGCGCGAAGCGCGCTCGCTCTGACCGCGTCCGAACGTGGCGCCTACCAGGACATTCTCGAAAACGGTCATACCGACAAAGGGTCGCGGTATCTGGTAGGTGCGCGCAATCCCCATACGGCAACGTCGCTGTGGGCTCATGCCATTCAGTTCCACACCCTGGAAGAGCACCTTCCCGGCGCTCACAGCGTACTCGCCGGTGATCAGGCTGAATGTCGTGGTCTTGCCCGCACCGTTCGGTCCCAGGATGCCAAGCGCTTCGCCGCGTTGCACCTGAAATGTCAGATCATTGATGATCTGCAGCTTACCGAACGACTTGGAAACGTGCTGAAGCTCGAGCAACGGTGTTTCCATACGAGCTCACACCCTCCAGGGCAACGGCCGCAGTGTGGCGGTCGTCGGGATGTTTGGCGCTGTCTGGTTGGTGGTCACCTGGATTTCCCAGCCGTTTTCAGTACGGCTCCACTGTCCGCCGACCAGGGGCGTCTTGGTGACGTTCGGTGTCGGGCCTGTGCTCCAGTCGACCGGTCCGACGATCGTGTTGAGCTTTGTCGTCTTGATCGCATCACGGATCGACGCTTTGTCGTCGATGTTCGATGCACGTGCCAGCACGTCGGTTGCCACCTCGAACAAGGAATGAATGAATCCAAGGGGTTGCATCCAGGGCTGTCCCGTCTCTTTCGTATATGCCGCCGCAAGATCGGCAGCCGTCGCCGACGTGAGCGACGAACTGAACGGATGGCTCGGCGTCCACCAGATTTCGGTCGTCAACCCATCAGCCAGGTTACCTCCGATCGCCTCGACCGACGATGGGAAGAGAGCCGCTTTGGCAACCGTCACCATTTTGGGGCGGAACCCCTGCTGACTTGCCTGGGTCATGAAGGTGACCAGGTCAGGAGGGATCATCACACCGGTGACAATATCGACGTTGCCTGATTTGAAGGTGTTGATCTGAGCCGAGAAATCATCGGTCAGATTCTGGTAGCGTCCTGGATCGACCAGCGTGAAACCGCCAGCGCTGAGAGCGGGAGGGAAGCCACGCTGGGCGTCGCTCCAGGCCAGACCATCGCCATCGTTTGGCCACATCGCGCCAACAACTTTGCTGGTCTCGAGCGAGTTCCACATTGCGGTGAAAACGGCGATGACATCTTCCAGTCCCCAGAAGTAGTGATACGTCCAGTTGTAGCCAGTCTCAGGTACGTTCGGGTTGCGGAAGTACCACGGTTGCCAGGGCGCCTTGGTCGAGATACAAGGGACACCGTTCGCTTCACACTGGTCACTGACCGGGTTGGTGGTTTCGGGTGTCGAAGCGACAACCATCAGATCGATATTGTCTTTGAGGATAAGGTCGGCTGCCAGGCTTGCGGCACGGTTGGGGTCCGACAGGCTGTCTTTGACCACAATTTCGACCGTGCGTCCCAGTTTTTGCCCCATGAGTTCGGGCATACCCTTCAAAATGAATGCATCGGCAGCGCCAAAGCCTGCGAGAGGTCCCGTTTGTGGACTGACATAGCCGATCTTGATCGGTCGCCGGGCGCCATTGCTCTGACCACTGCCGCCGCTACTCCCGCTTCCCGATGGCTGCTGTCCACACGCGGCAATGACGCCAGCAGCAGCTGTAGTTGCCAGTGTTCCCGCTGCTATGCGGAGGAATGTCCGTCGCGATACCTTGCTCACGGCTCTCTTACTCCTTTGTGTTGCATCAAACTGGACTCAGGACAAAATCGTAGGTGACCGTCCAAAAAGGAACTGAAACGCCATGGATGGCTGCTTCCTCGGCCGAAGTGTTGGGAACGAACTTCACAACCAGTGACTCCTTCGTGCCAAAGACTGCGTCTGAGTCAAGGTAGGGATCTCCCTCGACAAACAGGTGGGTCGTGACACTCCGATAGCCTGGCGCCGAGACGATAAAATGAATGTGTGCTGGACGGTACGGGTGGCGACCGAGTGCGCGCAACATCTGACCGACCGGACCGTCATCCGGAATGGGGTAACTGACCGGTTTGATCGCAACGATCTTGTAACGCCCCTCGGCATCGGTGCGAAACCGTCCGCGCAGGTTCATATCTGGCTGGTCAGGGTCCTGCTGCTCATACAAGCCGTTTTCGTTCGTCTCCCAGACATCGAGCATTGCACCGGGAATGGGCGCTCCATTGGTGTCAAGCACATGTCCTATCAGAACCGCCGGTTCACCACGGCTGTCTTTGCTGATCGATGCGCCATAGGGTAGTTCCTCAGCGCCTTCGCGGTAAAAGGGTCCGAGAACGGTCGAGGCGGTGGCGCCGCCGCTGGTGCGGTGGTTGATGGCATCGACCAGCATGCTGACTCCCAGCGTATCTGAGAGCAGGATGAATTCCTGTCGTCGGTCATCACACATCTGACCTGTGCGGGTCAGGAACTGGATTCCCTGCAACCACTCTTCCTCGGTCAGTTCCACCTCGCGCACAAAGGCGTGCAGGTGGTTGATCAGGCTGGTCATGACCTGTTTCAAACGCGGGTTGCTGGCGCCCTCCAGACTCTTCAGCACATTGGCAGTAATCTGTGCCTCACTGTTGTCACTCACCTCTGCCCTCCTTTCTCCCTGAGGTTCAACGATAGATTCCATCGGGGTCGAGTTCTTCGCGCACAACGCGCAATTCCTCTTCCGATGGCGCGGGTGTTTGTGTGATCTGGGTGGCGATACGCACGTTCCACCCAATTTCGGCGCGCACCTGTTCTACGGTAACGCCGGGGTGTATGGCGACCAGTTGCATCTCGCGTTGAGGGTTGGAGAAGTCGAACAGTGCCAGGTCGGTGATAACCAGTTCTGGTCCGCCGCCGGCAAGCCCCAGACGCTGCCGTCCACCACCTCCATCCACGTGTCCGGGACTGGTCACGAAATCGAGCGTTTCAACAAAGGCGCGGCGCTTCAGGCGCATGATCATGAAAATGCGCCTGGCATTGGTTGCGATTTCACAGGCGCCGCCACTGCCAGGGAGGCGCACCTTTGGTCGCGCGTAGTCGCCGATCACAGTTGTATTCAGGTTGCCAAAACGATCGATCTGCGCTCCTCCCAGGAGCGCCACGTCTACCAGACCTCCCTGGAGGTAGAAACCAAACAGATCAGCCTGCGAGACTACGGCAGTCGCACCAGTCACGAGTGTTGGATCACCGATCGAAAGCGGCAGGCGTACCGGACGCGCACCGTAAACGCCAGCCTCGTAGATCAACTCCAGCTCTGGTGCGACAGTGCGGCGCGCCAGATTGCAGGCGATGTTGGGCAATCCTACGCCGACGAATACCGTTCGTGCTCCAGCCAGGGCACGCGCAGCAGCCACGATCATCATTTCGGACGCGGTGTAGCTCATCGATATGCTCCATAATCCACAGCACCGGCCAGCGCGGGCGCCGGCTTCAACTGCGCCAGTCGTGCAGTGCCGAGTTTCTCCAGGTAGGCGGCGCGATCCGGTACACCATAGACCCACTCTTCGAGCCAGTTCACAACGCGGTCGTGATCCTGAGAGAGTTCTTCCCAGGCGAGGTAAAACTGGTTATCGCGGTCGTAGTATCCCTGCGCATAGGAAGGATGGGCGCCATATGGTTCGTGGACAACTGCATCAACGATCAATCCGGGAATGAGTGTGCGATTTGGATCAGCGCGAATGACCGATTCGTCCACGATCTCTTCCACGACCACGATACGCCGCCGGGCTGCAAAAGCCACCTCCTTCTGCGAACCGATCAGTCCCCAGAGGTGGGTGTTACCGTGGATGTCGGCTCGTTGTGCGTGGATGATTGCTACATCAGGGTTGAGCGGTGGCACGACCGCAACCGGCGTGTTTGTGTACGGATCATTGATAATGCGGATATGCGGATTGACGCGCGGCATGTCGCTGCCCAGGTAGGAACGAATTGGGTAGAAAGGCAGGTTGGTTGCACCGGCGATATAGCGCCCAACCATCCCATAATGGGAATATTCCTCCAGTGCCAGCGGTTGTGGAATGCCACGCTCGACAGCACGCCGGATTGCATTGAGCGAACCGACGCCGGGATTGCCCAGATAACTGAAGATCAGTTTGCGCGCCACGCCAGCGGCGATCATCTGGTCATAGATCAAATCCGGTGTCATGCGGATCAGGGTCAAATCACGCCGACGCTGGCGAATAATTTCGTGACCGGCGGCAAAACAGATGCAGGAAGTAAAACCTTCGATCGCCACCGACATCCCATCGTGGACGTACCGGGCGATCGCGTCGCGCATGGAAAGACGCTTATCGGTCATGCCCTGACCCCCTTCGGACGGCGGCCATAGAAGGCATCGTCGAGCAATTGCCGGATACCTTCGTGCGAGAGCGGCGCCGGATTCGGGTATGGACTACGTGTTGCCAAATCGGCGATGCGATCGAGGTCTGCTTCGTGCATGCCGAGGTCGCGCAGTGCTGTTGGCGCACCCAGACTGGCAGCCAGGTCGAAGAGCGCACCTGGCGCATCGGTCGTCTCCAGCGCCTGGGCAACGCGCGCCATCGCTTCCGGCGCCGCTGCTGCGTTGTATGCTGCTGCATGCGGCAGGATTATGGCGTGCACCCCAGCGTGCGGTAGGTTGAAACTTCCGCCAAGGGTGTGACACAACTTGTGGTGGAGACCAGGTGTTGTTGCACCAAGCGCTGCGCCGGCCAGCCATGCGCCGTAGAGAGCCATTGTGCGCGCCTCCAGATGCGACGGTGTGCGCACCACGTCTGGCAGGCTCTTTGCCAGTGCACGAATGCCCTCTTCCGCTATGAGTTTTGTGATTGGGCTGGCGTCTAGTGCGTAGAGCGCTTCGACGCAGTGTGCGATGGCATTGATACCGCTTGGACCGGTGATTTCGGGTGGTAACCGGAGGGTCAGCTCCGGATCGTAGATCACCACACGCGGGCGCACGCGCTCGTCACGTCCGGTACGTTTGATGCCATCTTCTGTCAGACCCCAGATCGGGGTCATTTCTGAGCCTGCATAGGTCGTTGGTAGAGCAATAATTGGCTTCCCGGTTTCACGAGCAATCACTTTTGCCAGACCGATCGTAGAGCCGCCGCCAATTGCGACGTATCCATCACTATGCAGACGGTGCGCTTCCGCCTGAGCCACCAGAGCTGTTTCCAGCGGTACGTGCATCACTGCGCCTGTGTGGACTCCGACGGTGCGGTGACCGAGCAGGCTGGCTACACGACTGGCAAGTTCGCGCTGACCAGAAGTTGAGAGCACCAGAGCACGGTTGAGACCAAGACCGGCTGCTTCCTCCTCCAGGCGTGCCAGGCTACCTGGGCCGAACACTACGCGCACCGGTGCGCTTTCATGAACAAATTGCAACATCAGTTCGCCTCCGCTATGACCGCTTCTACAATCGTGCGGGCAGCGACGATTTCTTCCTCGTGCACTTCGTGGCTGTTGCCCGGGTAAAAGCATGTCGTGACATGGGCGCCCATTCGCCGAAACACATCTGCCGTTGTGCGCATACGTTCGAGAGGAACCCAACCATCCTGCTCTGCGCCGCCGATAAACACTGGCGTACCGTCGAATGTGCCCGGATACTCCCATCTTGTCCCATCCGGTCCAATAAGTCCGCCAGTAAACAGGATCACACCACCGTAGGGTGCAGCGTGGCGTACAGCATATTCGGCGGTCAGGCACGCTCCCTGTGAGAAGCCAACCAGGATAATCCGGCGTAGTGGCACACCTCGTCGCTGCAACCCGATCACATACGTGTGGTATGCCTCCAGTGCATAATTCAGACTGGGCTGATTCCGTTCAAGAGGCGCCATGAAGCGCTCCGGATACCAGCTGTTCCCGGAGGCTGCAGGCGCGAGACAGGCGACCTCCGGGGTGACGAACTGGGCTGCAAGTTGCAGCATCCCATCAGGGGTCCCCCCTCGACCGTGGATCAGAACCGCTGCAGCGCGGCAGCGTTCAGGAGGTGCGCCCCAGACGAGCGGAACCTGAAGCAGGTGCGGATTCATACGCGCTTACGGCACAGTGATCGGTTCGAGCGGCGCAATGATCTCCTCACGGCGATGCTCGAACCATGGCGGCAACAAAAGCTTCTTCCCCAGCTGGTCTGCCGCCTCGTCGGTGGCGAACCCGATATCGGTGGTAGCGATTTCGAAGAGAACCCCGCCGGGCATGCGCACATAGATCGAGTGGAAGTAGTTGCGATCCTTCGACTCGGATACATCGGTGTAGCCAAGACCCTCGAGGAACGCCTTGATTTGCGCCTGCTCCTCATCGTTCTTCACGGCAAACGCTACGTGATGCACCGTGCCGACGCCGAACGTCCAGCTGCCGGCAGGTCGGTCTGGCTCGTGCAGAAAATCGATGGTGCGACCGGCGCCACCCTTGCCAATCTCGAAGCGTGTATACAGACCTTCCTGACCGACCCTGCGAAATCCAAGCGCCTCGATCATGAAGCGTTCTGACTCGGCGGTCTCGCGCAGCGACAGCGTGATCGTGTGCAGACCACGCACCCCCATTTCAGCCGGAACCTCATCAGTTGCCCACGGCGTCCGAGTGTCATTGTCGTCTCCGATCATCTCGAATTCCAGTCCCGCCGGATGCTGGAAGCGCAGGTACTTCTGCCCGAAGCGTTCGGCGACCGGTTCATGTTCGACTTCGTAGCGCTCGAAGCGCTCGCGCCAAAACTCAAGTGATGCGGTCGGCACACTGTAACCGGTAACCTTCACCTGTCCGCTTCCTTTGCGTCCATAAATCCCAGCCTGCTTGAAGGGAAAGGTGGTCATGATGCTGCCAGGCTCGGCGTTGGCGTTACCGTAGTACAGGTGATAGATCGGAAGGGTGCCATCGAACAGAACCGTTTGCTTCACCATACGCTGACCAATAATGTGGGTGAAGAAATCGATGTCCTCCTGTGCTCCGGCGACACAGGCCGTCAGATGATGCAAACCGCTGATCAGATGCGCCATTGTGTTTCCTCCTTTGCGATTGTCCACGAATATGAGTGCCAACAGAATGCTTCAGTTCTGGTGCAGTGTATATCACAGCACCGTGCTGATCGCTGTCTGAAGCGTCGGGTAAAACAATATGCCCGCCTGATCGATGCCGAGTACCGCCAGTGTGCCGGCCATTGCCGGTTGCATACCAGTGATCACCAGGCGTGTGTTCACCAGCCGGAGCGCCTGACTGGCGCGGAGCACCAATCGGGCGACTGGCTGGCTGATCTCAGCCTGACCGCTGATGTCCACAATCACCGTTTCAGCAGGTTGCCACGCCAGCGATGCCAGGATGGCATCGACGATCTCATCAGCGCGCGCATTGTCGATACTGCCGCTGACCGGCGCGAGCACCACCCAGTTGGTAAGGCGGAGCACCGGTACGCTCAGTCCGCGTAGCCGGTTTTGCTGATCGGCAATCACCTGTTCTTGCAGAAGCAGTTGTTCCTGCTCCAGTCGTCGCTGGCGGGCCAGATCGCGAATAATTGCCGCCCGTAAATATGGTTGTCTGTGCTCATCGCGGATCAGCACCAGTGAAATGTTCGCTTCGAAGGTGCTCCCATCGCGCCGTATGTAGGTGCGTGTGCCTTGCCAGGAACCGGTTTGTATCAGTCGTTGCACCACTACTGGCACAAAACGGCGTTCTTCGGGTGCGATCAGGTCATTCAACTGCATTCCGACCATGCTCTCTTCGTGACCGGTCATATCCTGGAATGCCCGGTTCACGTAGGTGATCACGCCATCGAGCGTGGTCACAACAACCCCGTCTGGTGCACCTTCGATCAGTTCAGCGACGACCCGTAACCATTCATGGCGTGGATCGTTCAGGCACTGGCGTGCTTCGTGCAACTCGGTTATGTAGCGTTGCTCACGTTCGCGCAAATCGTTGACCTCATTGCGTAACAGATCGCGCTCAACCGTAAGCGACTCGATCAACGACAGACTTGCGGTCTGCTGGTTTGCTGCCATATCAACGCCTCAAGTGTTGGGAGACCGACAGGTGATGATGGCAGTATAGCGAGGAGGTGTCACTGCACTGTCACGACAGGCGTCACAGTGAGCGTCATCGAGCAGTGAATGCGCGAAGTATAGCGATTTCCGCCTGCGCACCGCAGGAGCTCAGGTCGCGAAGTGCTGTTTCGTAGAGTGTGAGGCCCGCTGCAGAACGGGGGGCGTGCTGGAGTGTGATACGCGCCAGGGTGGCGCGTGTGCGGGCAACATCAAGGGGAAGGTCGAGTGCTGCTGCCTGGTCGAGTAATTCGAGCAGACGCGCCTGTGCAGCGGCAAGATCGCGGTGCGCGAGATATATGGCTTGCAAGCGTTCAGCCTGAATCTGTAACAGGCGACGACGCTGAGTCCGCGCCAGGGTCAACGCGGTGTCGAGGTATGGATTGGCAGCGTGTGGTTCATATGTCAGTGAGAGTTCAGCCAGCCAGAGTAACAGTCGCGTGCGCATATGCCAGAATGTGTGGTTGGCAATCATCGTCAGTGCGGCTTCGAGTTGCTCCCGCGCCTCTGAATATCGCCCGCGTCCAGCAGCGACCAGTCCCAGCGCCGCGCGGTAGCCAGCCTGGCGTTCAAGATTGCCAAGGCTCTCAGCCAGCGCCTGACCGTGCTGAATCGTGACTTCGGCGGCTTCCCAGTTGCCCGTGTACAGATAGATCTCGCTCTCAGTACTGAGCAGATGTAGCAAGACTGCCGAGAGGTCGTGTTGTTCAGCGATGGTGCGTCCTCGCTCCAGTTCAGTGCGCGCGTCGTCGAGCCGGCCGAGGAGCAGGGAGTGATACGAAAGATTGTTGGCTGCTAACGCGTGCAGGAAAGGCGCCTGGTCTGACGGAAGCGCTGCATCGGCTTCGTGGTACAACGCGATTGCCTGGCGAATTGCGCCCTGCTGCGCCACCACATTGCCTAGTTCGAACAGCGCAGCACTGAGATTGATCCCATCGTTCATCGCGCGGTGTACCGGGATCGCCGCGCGCAGATGCTGTTCTGCCGCCTGCAGGTCGCTGCCTTCCATCGCCAGAGCGCCACCCAAAAGACGATGTCCACGGCTGAGCAGTGATGGCTGGCGGGTTGTGGATGCTCGCTCGGCAGCTTTTAACCCGTCATGCGCAGCATTGATCGCCTCGCTATAGTCGTTGCGAATGAACGACATTTCCGCCAGTTCAAAGAAGGCAATTGCTTCGGCTTCCACCAGATTCGCCTGTTGCGCCAGCGTCAGCTGACGCAGGTGCCAGTTGCGCGCCTGATCGACCTGTCCCAAAGACCGGTATGCCTGCCCCAGAACATGCGCCAACAGGCACTTCTCATCTGGCGAGGCAACCGGGCGGACCAGATCGTCCAGTTGTTGCAAGAAAGCGATGGTCTCCGCACCAGTATAGAGGTGGGGCAGATCGCTCAGCAACGCAAGCCCAAAACGCCGCGCCCGTTCCAGATTGCCACAGGCGACTGCGTGGCGCGCAATCTGCTCGGCAGCTCCTGGAATGCTGGCGCCGTGCTGTTCCCACGCGCTTGCCAGCCGGGAGTGGATCGACCGGCGCGCCAGACGACTGAGCTGGCGTACAACGACCTCATGCACCAGACCGTGCGCCAGTAGCACCGCATCACCCTGCTCGACTGCCAGCCGTCGCTGGAACAATTCCTCTAATGCCGTATGCACCGCTGGCGTGTCGGCTTCCATAGCGTTAATCAGCACAGGCAGCGGCAACCGTTCGCTGGCGATTGCCAGCAGATCGATCGCCAGCCGCGCCAGCCGACTCAAGCCGTCCAGACGCAATTTCACCAGGTCATGGGTGCTTTCGGGCAGCGGAGTGGTGGAACGCCACGCAATCCAGCGTGCGATATCGAACTGCCAGCCATTGTGATATGCAACCAGAAGTCGTTCAGACCGAAGTTGATCGATCAATGCCTCGATCACAAACGGATTACCACCCGAACGCGTTGTCAACCATGGGGCGAGCCACATACTGGCAGGCTTGCTGATGCCGGAGTCGATCAACATTTGTTGCACATCGTCTGATGTGAGCGGTGCAAGGCGGATATGCTCCAGTTCACCTCGACGCCTGCCAAGCGCAGTCAGTTCTTGCAGCGCTGCTGTTTCATCAAGACGCTGCACTGTGCCGATCAGCAGAACCGGCATATGCTGTATGCGAAATGCAAGATAACCGAACAGACTCATGCTCAGCTGATCAGCCAGGTGTAAATCGTCGATCACCAGCACAACCGGCGTGATCTGACTCAGTGTGGTCAGCGTGTTCAGAATCAGACGCGCAAAACGTTCAGAGATTGTGCCAGCAGCCTGCTCTGGAGCGTCTGGTTCATCGAGATCGTCTGGCAGCACCCGGTTGAATGCCTCACGGAAAGCGCCGTATGCCAGGATGGTATCGAACGGTGAGCAGCGGCCTTTGAGAACCTGCCAGGCTGGCGTACCGGAGGAGTCGCTCTGGAGCTGTCTGGCAAATTCATCTATCAGACGGCTTTTCCCAATACCAGCCTCACCCTCGATCAGGACGGTGTATCCATTCCCTGCCATAACCAGGTCTGTCATCTGCTGCAGCCGGGCAAGCGGTGCGTCGCGTCCGGTAAACGACAGCAGATGAGGACGTGCACGAATGACCGGACTCCGCGCAGCGTTCGCCCGTTTGAGCGTTCGTTGTCGAGACAGTGTATTATGGACGATCGTGCGCGTTTCTTCAGCAGGCGCAACGCCAAGTTCGTGTTGAAGCGTTCGCTCGACAAACTGATAATGACGCCGCGCCAGTCCAGGCGAGCCGCTGCGCACATAGAGCGCCATCAACCGCTGATGCGCCTCCTCGTCAAGCGGATCGAGCCGTATCAATGCCTGGAGATCGCTAATCGCCTGATCCCAATCCTCACGTCGTTCCGCCAGATGGCTCAACTGCTCGAGTGCGCGTTGTTGTTGCCGGGTCACCCAGGATTCCTGTTGTTGCACAAATTCGTCGAACAGCACCGCGTCAGGCAACGAGAAACCCTGCAAAAACGACCCACGGATCAGGTTGACTGCTGCGCGGAGCGTAGTTTCGTCACAGGCGGTGATCAACTCCTGAAAACGGACTAGATCGCACTCAATCAGGCGCCAGTTGAGTGTCAGTCGGTCATCCTCTACCAGGAGCACGTTGCTGGCACCAAGCGCGGCCAGCGCCTGGCGCAACCGGTAGAGTGTTGAACGCAATGAATGACGCGCATTGCTGAGTTCTGCATCGCCCCAGAGAAGTGCAGAAAGATGATCGCGAGTATACGGCTGGCGACTGGCTGCAAGGTAGTACAGCAATGCCTGCGCCTTGAGATGGGGCACGGACCAGGGAACACCAGCGCATTCTACCAGTGGTGGACCAAGCAGGCGGATTGTGATCAGGGGTGCAGTGGAACCCATCATGACCAGCTCTGGTATAGCGCGTCACAGCGATTTGCGCCTGTGGACGGTGTGTGGAGAACACCGCTGCACGATGATCGCGCCGATGTCTGCATCCAGGAGGGTTGTGCAAACACCTGCACAGATCATTGTCATTGTTTTCGCTAGGTTGCTCAGCGTAATCTAGAAGCAATATCTCACCAGCGGCGATATTATTATACCACGGTGACGAAAGTTGCACCGTCTGTCCTGCGATGGTGATCTACTTGCTGCAGCACAAACCAGCAGGAGGCGCCTGTCGTAGACGCCTCCTGCTGCCTGATCGTTCACCAGCGATGGTGCATCGTGGATGGCTAGAACTCCTCATCCGGCATCGACGGTGTGCGTGCGCCGTTCTTCTTCGGCTCCGGCGCGTCGGTGATCAGCGCGTCGGTCGTGA
>FWWM01005792.1_pt1 | contig 26607 bp, 22 predicted proteins | sample 2228351 | NCBI WGS metagenome assembly FWWM01 (sample SAMEA103939774, study PRJEB20133) | metagenome
CACCCTGATCTCATCGCAGCCATGCGCCTGATGTCACGCGCCCATCAGCGCCGTGACAAGAGGGAGCTGTGGGATCAGGCCGAAGAGTTGCTGAAAAAACTGGTTAAACCATCGAAGGAATCGCACATCCAGGAACTCGAAGGCTGGCTGGCAAAAGTGCTGCTGGCTCGGCTCTACCAGTTGCGCGGATACGCCGCCAGTTCTGTGCAGAGCATCGCTGCTTACGAGCGAACGGTTCCCCTCTGGCGCCAGGTTAACATTCCGATTGGTCTGGCGCGCACGCTCAACCACCTGGGTTTTCAACGCGTCACGATTGGTGACATACACAATGGACTGGTGCTGATTCGCGAGGCGCTCGAGTTGCGGCGCAAACTTGGCGAACGCGCCCAGATTGGGGTGAGTCATAGCACTCTGGCGAGAGCTTTGATCCACACCGAGGCATACGAACAGGCCACAGAGCACGCAGAACTGGCGCTGCGGCTGTGTCGGGTCGTCGGTTATCGCATCGGCGAAGGGTTAGCTTTGCGCAATCTCGCCGAGATTCGTCGCCGTTCCACCAGACGCGAGAATGACGTAAAGAGACGGCTTGCGCTGCTCCAGGAAGCGGGTAACTTTGTCAGAGAGGCAGCATCCATTTTCACCGAGCTTGATGATAACGCAAATCTTATCGAGGCGTTCATCGAGGAGGGATGCGTTCTCCGTGACATCGCTGGCATACTGACCTCTCACAATATCAGTGACGAAGATCCGGCAGAAGTCGCGCGCGAAAGCGTCGAGGTGTTGCGCCAGGCTGCAACGCTGGCCAGAGAGATGAAGCGCGAGATGAACTACATCAACGCGCTGGTATCGATCGCTACAGTCGGAGTCAGCGTTAAACAATTTAACTATCTGTGGGAAGGTTTGCGCCAGGTGAGAGACAACATCCCGCGCGATTACGAAATCTCGGCTAACGGCAGGCCAGCCGATCGTGATGAGCGCGATCCGCTCATCTTCTGGCAGCTCGCCCGCATTCACATCCGAATCGCCGAGTATCTGCTCTATGCCCTCGATAGACCGGAACATCTTAAGCGTCTACCAGAGGAGTATTCGCTCCTGACGACCCTGTTCAGCGCTGGAGGCGTGAACAACATTGCTGCTGCGCAGGATGCCCTGGCGCAGGCAATTCGGCACTATGCTCTGGCCTTTGAGTACGATGACCTCTACAATCCGTTGCACGTGCGCTCACAGGCTGTGCAAGATCGGATCTGTGAACGGTTTCGCGCATTTGATTATGAGAACCTGCAACTGTTGGCGAAGACCGTTCAAGCTGTCGAACAAGAGTTTCAAATTCCCAACTCTTTTATGCGCCGGTTATTGCGCAGCCGAACGTTACTGCTAGAGGAAGAGGATTTCTAGCTCCGTCGGCGCTGTGCTCTCACCTGCTTTTCAGGAACGAGCACAGCGCGTCTGAAACACACTACAGCAGCCTGCGAACGCTCGCAGCGCTGTCAGTTTGGTTAACGGCCAACACGCCTGCAAAACCAGATTGAGCGCGAACAAAACGGCACGTAAAGCCTTTCAGTTCCTCACTCGTTACTGGTTATCAGCAGGCATCTCTTGAGCATTTTACAGCCTGCGCATTCCGCCAGGCTGTTCACAATATCGTGTTGAACGACTTCGATGAACAGCATGAGATGAGCATCATCCCGGAACACCAAACAAAGTCACTGCGTCATTTTCAGCAGCTTGCAGACTGCTATACTTCAGCAACCGCAATCCTTCCAGCCGCACCACATCGGGAAAGAGAGCCTGATAAATGCGACAGTTGGGCGATTTGACATCGTAACGACCGGTGACTCGATAGGTGAGCAGCGGGCAGCCGCCAGCGCACCAGTAACGCCATGCGCATTCACGGCAACCCTCTTTCTCGGTCACTGCCAGATTTTGCAGGCCAGACCGGTCTGCCCGAATCACCCCAAGCGGATCGTCTGCGGCAATGCTGGTCACAGCCTGTTCGATGATCATGTGACATTTTGCCACATTGCCGCGATGATCGATCACAAGGTATGAGCGACCAACGCCACAGGGATGTTCATGGGGCACGCCAAGTCGCGCCTGATCGACCAGGGAGTCAAGCAGGCTGCGCGGCGGCAACGCGCGCTCAATGACTGCAAACGCTGCGCGCATTGCCGCAATGATCTCTTCATCGTGATAAGCCAGATCGGCAATGCTGGCTGAGCAGTCGTTCTCGCGATAGAAGTTGATGGTAAATGGCAGACCTCGCTCCAGCGCATACGCTACCGTTGCGGCCAGCCCGCTGAGATTGCGGCGCGATAGGGTGATAGAGATGGTAGGCTTTATTCCGCGCTGAACCAGACGGTCGAGCGTTCGATCTACATGCGCAAATGAGCCGCGACCATTGACAAAGCGACGTTGCGCGTCGTGCTGATCGCCAATCCCATCAAGCGAAATCATCAGGCGGATATCGCTCTCGCGCAGGTGGCGTATCATGCGCTCGCCAATAGCCACCCCATTGCTCAGCACAACACCCTCCAGCGTCAAGCCATGCCGCGCCGCGCATTCGCGGGCATACGCATGCACCGCCATCACCAGCGGGAAATTGAGCGTTGCCTCACCTCCGGCGTATTTCAGTTTGATCCGGCGAAAGCCATGGCGCAGCGCCGAGCGCACCACCGCATCCACTGCCTGACGACCGCGCGCTACATCCATCTCATCGGGCGTCTTGCTGATATAGCAATAGTCACAGCGCAGATTGCACTCATTCGTGACGTGCAGCCAAACGTTAAGCGTCGAAGCTGCTGCCAGCTCAATCGCGACCGGCATACCCACTGGCTGCAGGATACCCAGCTCGACCAGGCGTCGGGCAACACCGAAGGTCTGCGCATCATCTGCGGCCACGCTGCTGAGTGGGCGCGGCTGGCGGAACTGTTGCAGAATCGCCCAGGCTGCCTGATTGAGCACAACCACACCTGCGCGACCGAGCGGATTGAATGCCAGTCGGTAACCATTGGGCAATTCATCGGTATGCAATGATGGCAGGTAATAAGAGAGATCCGCGCGCGCCTGGCGTGAAAAGACCGTGAATAATTCCATGTCCAAACCGGCGCACTGTTCCATCGGAGACTCAAATGTGTCAATTTCAGTTACAGCTACATCAGCGGCGCACAAAACAAGAGGTGTTGTCAGCGTGGTTGCCTGATGCGCTACATCCATTGCTGATTCCTTTCCGATCCACTGGGTTGATGGCGATGGACGCACACGATGATACGAATTCCTCGACTGGCATGCAACGTTTACATTGTTGCCTGCATTGCCGCATATTCAATTGTTTTCGTAGCTGCCTGCGCTGGTTAAGCCAGACCTTTGTGAGATTAGCAATCTGCCTCTTAACTATACCGAAAGAGAGCGCATTTGTCTATAGTCGTTCAAACACGAAAATCTTCTTGAGCGAGCGCGTAGCGCCCCTGCTGAGCGCTGCCAGCGCCACACCTGCACAACGCGTGGTGAGATGACGGTGAGGTATGGTAGCGGATCAACGCAGAGAGCATTCAGGTCAACGTATGCCAGATAGAAGGCTGTCAGGCCAGCCTGCGAAGTACACTACTGGTGAACGATAACAGGTACCCAGAACCATAGGAGTGGAGCGATGGAAGTGATATTCTTTGCATTGGCGTTTCTTGCCCTGTGTTATGCCCTGTATAACGTGGTCGTTGCCATTGCGCAGACCGTCGTTGCTCTCTTCAAGGCCGCTTTCCTGCTTGCCAGCCTGGTCGGCAAACTTGCTCTGGCCGCCAGCGTGATCTGGTGGATCTTCCAAATGTGGCGTTGAGTTAACAATCGGAATGCCTGAAGACCATGCCTCAAAATACTACCGGCGCGGCGCTGCGCGGCAGCGTCGCGCCGATGATACGAATGGACTGACTGCGAAATGAAACGCCCTCCTCACCATAGACGCGCGCGAACCTGGTAGCCATCGCCGAACGCGGCCTGACCAATATTGGTGACGCGAATGTAGTAGGGCGCGCTGCGCTCAGGCTGAAACCCGATCCGTGAAGCAAGGCCGTCGCTATCATCGTTGCGGCGCAGCAATGCGCTGCCGGAGTCGAACAGTTCCAGGATGGTGTCAACGCCCGGATCGAGCGCAAGGGTTTCAATCAGATAGGTCTGACCGGCGCGCAATTCGACCACCAGCCAGTCTTCGTCGTTGCTGCCGACGAATGTGCGCTGCTGAGTTTCACCGATAGCGATGGAGCGCGCGCTCACGATCATGGTCTGGCTCATAAGCATCGAGCGGCGGCTCAGGTATCGTATTGACCGTTAATCGGTACCGTCCGCCGATCCATGGCGCTTCATACGCGAACACGGCGACGAAGAAGGTGGTATCGCTGTCGGCCAGATAGCGCAGCAGTGTGGCATCTGCTGTTTCGTTCTGGCTTCCCTGCTATCGAAACCGCGCGCAACGGTGAGCACTGCTCTCTTTCTGCCCCGATTCTTTGCCGGAATCGTCTCTGACAGGCGTGACGTTCCCGCCTACGACAGCCCGAGCGCTGCCGCAGTGCCCGCCGTCACCGGACGGACTCGCCACGGGTAGGGCAGGTGCGGTTGCCAGCCTGAGCGCGATACTACACGAACGATTGCCAATGGTCACGCGCGACGAACGCCTCGCTTCCCGGCCAATCGCATCCATGCGTTCCAGCACCCGCGCGCGTGGAACGTTCCGACCGCCGAACCCTGCTGCAATGAACGCGCGGGTTGTCGCTTTCAGCGCTGAAGCGTCGTGACCGTGACACCAAGAAACTGGGCTGCCGTGCCTGTGGTGAATATGGTTTCCATGATCGTAGCACCGTAATGCGCCGATCCAGTTAAGAGGCCTTCACCTGCCTCATCGATGGCGCTACCCGGTCGCGCAGGCGCGTGTCACGACCGGGCAGCGTTTCCCCAGAGCATCACTGACGGGTCAACTTCCGATACACGATTCGGTGCGGATGATCGGCAGCCGCGCCCTTGCGCCGACGGTAGTCAGCCGCATATTCGGAATAGGTACCGGGGAACCAGACCACCTCGCTCTCGCCCTCGAAGGCCAGAATGTGGGTGGCAACGCGATCGAGGAACCAGCGGTCGTGCGAGATGATCAGAGCGCAGCCGGCAAACTGTTCCAGCCCCTCTTCCAGCGCGCGTAACGTATGCACGTCGAGATCGTTGGTTGGCTCGTCAAGCAGCAAGACATTCGCGCCCGACTTGAGAATCCGCGCCAGATGAACGCGATTGCGTTCGCCGCCAGAAAGGCTGCCAACCAATTTTTGCTGGTCGCTGCCGCTGAAATTGAACCGGGCGCAGTAGGCGCGCGAGTTGACCTGTCGGCCACCAAGCACGATCTGATCGTTGCCTTCGGTAATCGCCTCCCAGACCGTCTGCTTCGGATCGAGCACCTCGCGGCTCTGATCGACATAGCCGAGCCTGACGGATGCGCCGATCTCCAGCGTGCCGCTATCGGGCTGTTCCTGACCGACAATCATTCGGAAGAGGGTGGTCTTGCCGGCGCCATTGGGGCCAACGATCCCGACGATTGCGCCCGGAGGCACATCGAAGCTCAGTCGTTCATAGAGCAGCTTATCACCGTAGGCCTTTGTCAGGTTGGTCGCGCGGATCACCAGATCGCCGAGCCGCGGGCCGGGTGGAATGTAGATCTCAAGTTCGCGCTCACGCTGATCCTGCCCCTCGCTCAGCAACCGCTCGTAGGCGGCAATGCGGGCCTTCGACTTCGCATGCCGCCCCTTCGGCGCCATGTTGATCCACTCCAGCTCGCGTTGCAGCGCCTTCTGCCGTTGTGACTCGGCTTTCTCGCTCTCGGCCAGCTTCTGCCGCTTCTGTTCAAGCCAGCTCGAATAGTTACCGCGCCACGGAATCCCGTGCCCCCGCTCCAGTTCCAGGATCCAGCCCGCCACGTTATTGAGAAAATGGCGATCGTGGGTGACAGCAATCACTGTTCCCTGATACTCCTGCAGGTGGCGTTCGAGCCATGCCACCGACTCGGCATCGAGATGGTTGGTCGGCTCATCGAGCAGCAGAATGTCAGGCTGCTGCAAGAGCAGGCGGCAGAGGGCAACCCGTCGCCGCTCGCCGCCAGACAACACAGCTACCGGAGTTTCAGGCGGTGGGCAGCGCAGCGCATCCATCGCCAGTTCGAGCCGGCTATCAAGATTCCAGCCGTCAACGTGATCGATCTTTTCCTGCAACTCGGCCTGCTCGGCAATCAGCGCATCATAATCGGCATCGGGATGATTAAACTGCTCGGTGATCTCGTCGTAGCGGCGAAGAAGGGCGACTGTTTCAGCCATGCCTTCTTCTACCACCTCGCGAACAGTCTTGCTATTGTCGAGGTACGGCTCTTGTTCGAGCAATCCTACCGTATAGCCGGGGGCGCGGGTGATCTCGCCCGTGTAGTCCTGATCGATGCCGGCCATAATGCGCAGCAGCGAGCTTTTGCCCGAACCATTGACGCCGATGACGCCAATCTTAGCGCCGTAGAAGAACGAGAGGCTAATGTCTTTCAAAACCTCGCGATTGGGCGGCACGACCTTGCCCACGCGGTACATCGAAAAGATTATTTTCTGTGTATCGGTCATACGTATTCTCCAGACGCACCATCATCCGATGGGCTAAGTATACCAGTTTCCACGCCCGACGCGCATGCCATCCGCCACGCGGCTGACGATCTGCCGGCCAGCTTGTGGTATAATACTCAGCGAGTTGCCGGGTTGTGTAATGGCAGCACAGCGGACTTTGGATCCGTTTGTCCAGGTTCGAGTCCTGGCCCGGCAGCCATCTCTTTCAATCGATGCCCCACGGCAATGAAACACCTGAACTCGCACAACTCAATCATCGCTACCGGTCGGGATCGCTGGCAGCGCTCAGCGACAGTTGCGCAGTGAGCATGCTCGCTGCGCGTTTCTATTCAGGAAAGATAAAGGAGCCATGGACGGTCGGCTGCTCATCTTCACCGGCAACGCCAACCCGGGATTAGCGCAGGAGATTGCTCGCAATCTGCGCATCAATCTGGGGCGAGCGCTGGTAGGCACCTTCAAAAACGGCGAAACGCGGGTCAAGATCCACGACAATGTGCGCGGCTGTGATGTCTTTGTCGTCCAACCGACCTGCACTCCGGTTGATCACCATCTCATGGAACTGCTGATCATGATCGATGCCTTCCGCCGCGCCTCCGCGGCGCGGGTGACAGCAGTCATCCCTTATTACGGTTATGCCAAGCAAGAGAAGAAGACGTCAGGACGTGAACCGATCACGGCCAAGCTGGTGGCAAATCTGATTCGCACTGCCGGCGCCGACCGCGTGCTGACGATGGATCTCCACGCGCCAGCGATTGAAGGTTTCTTCGACATCCCGGTTGACCACTTGCAGGCTTCGCCCCTGCTCGCCGATTACATCCGCGATCTGAACCTGCCTAACCCGGTGGTGGTTTCGCCCGATGCGGGTGGCGTGGGGCGCGCAAACCGCTTCCGCGAACGGATCGGCGCAGGCCTGGCGATCATCGCCAAACAGCGGCCTGAACCTGACACCGCCGAAGTGATCGAGATGGTTGGCGAAGTGGAAGGGAAGACCGCAATCATTATCGATGATATGATCTCCACCGGCGGCACATTGATCGAAGCGGCGCAGACTCTGCTGGCCCGCGGCGCCCGCGCGGTCTATGCCTGCGCGACTCATGGCATCTTCGCCGACAATGCCCTGCAACTGATCGGACAATCCGATCTGATCGAGACGATCGTCACCGATACGATCCCGCAGCCACCCGAGGCGACAGCCGCGCGAGTGCGCGTGATCAGTGTGGCGCCGTTATTTGCGGAAGCAATTATGCGCATCCACAAAGATCTGTCATTAAGCGCACTGTTTTCCTGATTCATGCGGCTCGATGCGCCCGTCCCGCTCGCTACGCGCGGGCGCATCTGCGGAGTGATCTGCGCCACTCTACCCCGCAGAAAGGAGGATTCTCCACTTGGAAGACCCTGGCCCTGGTTCGCTGATCGTCGGCATCGGCCTGTGTCTGATCTTTCTTGGTGTCACCTCGGCGGCGGATACGGTGTTGATGACCGTCAGTCGTCCCCGCCTGAGCGCCCTGCTTGCCTCAGCCGGCCTTGGCACGCGCCGCTTCACCGCTCACTTTCTCGATGAACCGTATCGCATCAAATCGGCGATCATCTTTCTCAATGCTGCGCTGACGATCACTGTCACCGCGCTGACTATTGTGCTCGTGGCGCCGTATGGCCTGCCGGCCATCCTTCTGGGGCTGGCTGCGCTGTTGCTGTCCATTCTGGTGCTGAGCGAGGTGGTGGCGAAAGCGCTCGCTCGCCGCAATCCTGCCACCACGCTGGTGGTACTCGCCCGCCCGCTCGTCTTCGTGGTGACGATCCTGTGGCCGGTGCTGGCGCTGATCAATCTCATCACCCGCCCCATCTTCACCCTGCTCAGCGGGCAACCGGCGCCGCCAACGCCGCTCGTCACCGAAGAGGAGCTGCGCTTGATGGTGAATGTGGGTGAAGAAGAGGGATTGATCGAGCACGAAGAGCGTGAGATGATCGAGGGCGTAATGGATTTTGGCGACACGCTCGTGCGCGAGATTATGATCCCGCGGGTTGACATCGTCGCGCTTGAGGTCAATAGCTCGCTCGATCGAGCGCTGGATGTGGCGATCACGCGCGGTCATTCGCGCATTCCTGTCTACGAAGAGACGATTGACAACATTGTCGGGATTCTGTACGCCAAAGACTTGATCCCGGTGTTGCGCGATGGGCGACGCGATTCCCCCCTGCGTGATCTGTTGCGTCCGGCTTACTTCGTGCCGGTCACCATGAAGGTCGCAGCGCTGCTGGAAGATCTGCAACGGCGGCGCGTTCACATGGCGATCGTGGTCGATGAGTATGGCGGCACTGCCGGTATCGTCACCCTCGAAGACCTGATCGAGCAGATTGTGGGTGAGATTCGTGACGAATACGACACTGAAGAACCGGCCATCGTTGAAGTGGGGCCGCGCGAGTTTTTGGTTGATGCGCGCGTGCCGATTGACGATGTGGCTGAATTGCTTGAGGTGGAGTTTCCTGAGACGACTGCCGACCGCATCGGTGGTCTGGTCTACGAACAATTGGGGCGCATCCCGCGTGTTGGTGATGAAGTGATTTGCGGCGATGTCACGATCACGGTACTTTCGTTGAAGGGGATCCGCGCCGAGCGGTTACGGATTGTGCGCCAATCCCCTGAGACGGCAACGACGCCGATTGAAACCGAACAACCGCTCTTGCCGGTAGCAAAGGAGCTGCATGGATCCAGTAGCCCTTGATCGATTGGTCGCGGCAGCGCTGGCCGCCCAGGCGCGCGCCTATGCGCCCTACTCACGCTTTGCCGTCGGCGCCGCCGCGCTCACTGCAGATGGACAGATCTTCAGCGGCGCCAATATCGAGAATGCCGCCTATCCGCTGACAATCTGCGCCGAGCGGGTGGCGCTGTTTTGCGCTCACATGGCCAGCGCTGCGCCAGTCGTCGCGCTGGCGGTCGTTACCCCTACGCCAACTGTCGCCAGCCCGTGCGGCGCGTGTCGCCAGGTCATCTTTGAACTGGCGCCGCGCGCTCAGATCGTGCTGCTCAACGCTGACGGCACGGAGCGGCGACTCACTGCGCCTGCAGAGCTGTTGCCATACGGTTTTGGCCCCGCGCAGCTTGACGAGCGCAGATAAGCGCCCTGTTCGTTCGATAATGAGCGAGGAGCGGTTCTGAGCCGCTCCTTTACGGGTTTTGGGCGGGCACGAGCGCGAGGGTTAGTCTGCGCTACTGCGGTTGCGGCTTACTGCTATCGGGCGGCGTCGCCGGCATCGGCAACAGCGGCGCTACTGGCGCAACCAGCCGATCAACAATCGCCCTGAGGCGGGTGAACTGCGGCCCTAATTCAGTTTCGGCCAGCGGAATATTGACCGGCACATCAAGCTCAACCGGGATGGAGGTGATCAGTTTCACATCCATGTTGAGATCTACCGGCAATTCGAGGCCGGCGGGCAAGACAATTGCCACGCTGGCATTGAGGTTGCCGCCGCCCCCGGGAAAAGCGATCTGAGCCGGGGCTTGCAACGAAACCGGTTCGGTGAGTTTCACCACATTGCGTTCGGTCAGGATCGTGGCGCCGTTGATGGGAACATCAAGTTCGATCGGCAGGCGCGTGCTGAGCGGCACGGTGTAGACAATCGTCGCCGTCTCGAGATGATTGACCACATCCTGCAATTCAGCGAGATTATTGGCGGCGAAAACTGGCAGACTCTCGGCCAGTTGCGCCACCTGACGCTGATTCATCACCAGAATGCCGATGACGACACCTAACACAACCAGCAGCACCGCGTTCATGATGAACGATGTCCAGATCAGCGCCTTGTACAGAGGGGCAATGCGGGCGTAACGCTTTGGCGGGCGAGTGGCGGTTTCGTTGCTCATGCATCCTCCTGCGAGACTACTGTTGTCAGGAATAATACCACGCCTGTTCGTAGATGCAAGGGTTGCACAATCGCCAGTTTAGGATATAATAGTAAAGTGCCGCGAACGGCAGATACTTGCGGAACCCCGCCAGGACCGAAAGGTAGCAACGGTACGCGAGTTCCTCTGGGTGTTCGCGGCGCTTGCTTTTTCAACCAAAACGGGATCAGGCGCGGTCATCAGCCACGATGGTCTTTGCCAGATCGGCCAGCAATGAGGTTCCCCCCAGGCGCAGCAACACCGGTACCGCCAGTTCCAGCGCGCGGAACAGCTCTTCACGGCCAACGGCGGCAGTGCCTAACGCTCCCGCCAGACGCTGCAACATTGCCGGGTCGGCTGGATCGAGCGCCGCAGCGATCGCCAGTTCAGCTTTCACCCGCTCGTCACGACGCCGGATGCGGCGCGCGATTGCGTCAGCCAGCTCTATCTCGCCGCGCGCAGCCAGCGCCAGCGCCAGGGCAGCCCGATAGCGACTGCGGTGCTCGCTGCTCAGCAATTCATCGGCCAGCCGATCGGCCAGCGCGGGATCGGCTGCTGCCAGCAACGGCGCTGTGATGATCAAGGCGCGCGCCTGTTCAGATTGATGCTCGATGGCCCGGACCATGGTCACAGCCACCGTGACCTCTCCGGCGCGAGCGCGGGCAATCGCCAGATCAGCGCTGGTGCGCGCTCGCTGGTCAGGCGCAGCAATAGCGGCAGCCTGCGCAACCGCCGCCGCCCAATCGCCAGCCGCAGCCAGCATGCGCGCGATCTCATCACGCGCCCAATCGCGCTCGTCGTCATCAGTGATCTCGTCCAGAATGGCTTGCGCGCCGGCGTAATCGCCCGCCTGACCGCAGGCCACCGCAACCCGCGATAAGGCTCGTTCCAGCTCTTCACCGCTCAGTTGATGGGCGATGGCGAGCGCGCGATCTTTGCGCCCAATCGCAGCATGGGCCGCCGCGAGCGATGCCAGCAAGATCGGTCGATCATCACCCTTGAGCGCATCAATTTCGCGCGTAGCTCGCTCGATAGCGAGATTGGCCACCAGCCCTTCGAGCAGCAGCCGCAACTCGAGCAATGTGGTTACGCGCAGCTCAACGGCGCTAATCCGTTCGGCGGCAGCCAGCGCATCACCATCCTTATCGGCCAGCGCAAAAACTCGCGCCAGCCGCGCCAATCCGCGATCACGCTGGTGAGGCGGCAGCGCGGCGATACGCTGGAAGGCAGCCTCTTCGTTGCGCAGCGCCTCGTCGCATGCCAGCTCGATGGTTGCCCAGGCCCGCGCAGTATCGACCGTCAGCTCTTCGAGCAACATCGCACCACGCGAGTCATTGACTCGAAAGAGCGCTACCGCTACCTCGGCCTGCGCCCATGCCGCCCGATGTTCGTGCAAGATAGCCCGTGACAGTCGCCAGGCCCGGTCGTATTGACCTTCCGCCAGCAAACGACCAACCACCAGCGTCTCGATATGCGCCCGTCGCTCCAGCAGTTCGATCTGCTCGGCGCATGCCAGCGCTTGCTCGATAGCGCCAGCCTCGACACAGGCCGACGCCAACGCCAGCACTACCTGGTCACGCAAATCGCGCCAGGCGCGCGAGACTGGCTGCGCTTCGAGATCGAGCGCTCGCGAAAGGAGCCTCATCGCCGCGCTGCGCATATTGACGCTATAACACGCCTCACCAAGCTGGCGCAACACCGCCGCTTTTGTCACGCCATCGGGCAATTGTTCAACCATCGCCGTGACCCGCCGCAGACTCCCCTCGCGGCCACTGGTCTTGACCGCTGTGAGGAAGGCGGTGGTCACAACATCGCTATGGAGCTGACGGGCGCGAGTGGCCAGCGTGCCGGTCACTGCCGCCATCCGCGCCAGCGCGAACGGCGGTCCGGCGGCAGTGTCGCGCAACATCCAGCCAGCGTCACGCAAGGCACCGGCCAATCCCTCGCGCAGCTCGCGCTCACGGAGCCATGCGGTTGCATTCGCGGTTGGCAAACCGGAAGGGCGCTGCGCCGGCGGACACAACACGGTATGGCGGGCCAGTTGCCGCCCAAGATAGCGGCTGGCTGGCTCAAGCGGATTCTGGCGCAGGTGTTCGGCGCACCATTGAGCCAGCAGCGCATGCGCCGCCGCCACCGCTTGCGGCGCATGCTGCGCGAGGAAGAGGCGCAGCGCGCGATGGGCATACCGCGCGCTGAGCAGGGTCTCTTCTTCACCCAGCCGCAACAGCGCGATCGTTACCAACCCCTGTTCTTCCCAGCGATCGAGGATCAGGTGCGGATGGGTGGCGCTGACATCAGCCAGCAATGCCAGCGGCAGCGGTTCGCCAGCGGCTGCCAGCAGCGCCGCCAGACGACGCTCAGTTGCATCGAGTGACTGCCACCAGTAGGCCAGCAGATCGTTGAGGGTGGGAGGAAGCTGGGCCACGCTCAGCAAGCCGAGATGCAGCCAGCGCTCAGCCCAGTTCAGGTACAGCAGATTGCCCTGAGCAGCAGCGATTAACGGCGCTCGCCATGCGGGCGGGCAACGGCGCCGTTCGAGCAAGGCCATCTGGGTCTGGTCGAGCGCAGGATCAGCCGACGGCAACGACAGCCGGGCATCCGGTGTCACCGGCACTTCACCATGCACAAGCACTGTCACCCCTGGCGGCAGATCGCAGGACACCTGCAGTGGCAATGCGCGCAGCGGTTGCAGGGTCGAATCAGGCGCACTCACCAGCAACACCAGTGGTTGGGTCGGATCGGCAATCTCGTGCAACAGTCGCTCAAACGCCGCCGGATCGGTCAGCGCCGCCGGATCGAGCAGCGGCAGCCAGGGCCGGCGCAACGCAACGATCTGCGCGTAGAGCGCCAGCGACCCTCCGCCTTCATCGCGATCGGCCAGCCAGAGCGGCCAGTCAGCCTGAAGCGCTAACTGGCAAAGCAGCGTGGTTGCCCCGGCGCCCGGCGGCGCATCAAGCGCGACCAGACCGGGCTGTTCACGCACAATGTTTCGTGCTTGCTCAACCAGCGCCGGACGCTCGATTGCATAACGGAGGCACGCCTGGACAAGCTCGCGCTGGGAACGCAACGAGGGCGCAACTGTCGCGTGTAATTCGTGGAATTGCTCTACTGCTCGGAATGCGCGTGGTATCACTGTCTTCATCAGAAGGGTACTATATCACAACTGGCGCGACTGGTATGATATGATCATACCGCATTGTTGTCAGGAGCAAAATACCGCTGGCGGAGCGCATCTATGCAGTCATCGACCGATAGCGTTCTCGAACACTTTACAGATCTGCATCACTGTATAAAAGAAACCTTCGATGAGATGCATCGCCAGACGCAAGAAAGATGGCGCCAATTCACAACATCGGTAAACATTCACTTTATACTGAGCGTTTTCGGCGCATTTTTCGCCTGGCCTCTGATCATTGGGTCGTTCTCTCCTCAGTTCGTCAAAGCATTTATCAATGAAAACCTGTTCACAACCATCTCTTCATTCCTTCCATTGTTGCAATGGATTGGATTTGCCGGCTGGATCATTTTGATTGCTGCAATTAGTGCGTTTGTTAACCGAAAAACGATCAACCGAAGAATCGTCCTGCTCATTTATAGTATTGCTCTTCTCCCGATGATTCCCTGCTGTCTCCTGTTGACATTCACGCTCGGAGGCGTGATATCGCCTCAATCGGTGTTGGCAACGTATCTGGTATACATTCTTGTCTCATTTATTATCTGGCTGCTCATCTTCGGAGCGTTGCAGATGTTCATCTTTCCACTCATCTTGTTTTCGCTTCTCACTTCTACCAGCGCTAACCGTAAAGCATCCACCAGCCTGCTCCCAGGATACCTTGATATCGTCCGGTCTGCTACGCAAAAAGTCGAGCACAACCCGGCATTTGCCCGTCTGACGACAAACCAATGGGAAGCTATCGAAGCCATCACGCGCTGGAAATTCGATGGCATCAACGGTCGTGTGCAGGCATTTTCGTTCGGCATAGGCGCATTGGGTTTGTTAAGCATCTTGACTCTGGTGTTATCAGAAAATGAACTGCGAACACTCTGGGAAGGATTATGGAATGGCATTCTTCGTCTGATGGGAGGAGAAACTTGGGAAAACACTAACTCATCAATAGCCACGCTTTTGCTCCTTGGGATCATCATTCTGCTCTCGCTACGCTATTTTGCGCGTTCGTACATCGAACTGCGGATATTAGAGGCCATCGGGATCATTTGCGCGCTGACGAAGCAGAACAATCGCGCTGAACACTCTGCCACACCTGCTGCGATTGCACACTCAACGACAGAGGAGTCAACCCTGCCACCACCTCAGACTGCGACTAAGTCAGACCCTGCCATCTCTGCTGATAACCACGCAGGGCAATCTGGCGAGACTCCTACTGTATCGACGCCATCACCTGAAGGATCAGATCAACGGAATGATGCCACCGCTTCTTGATACCATTCCTTTCACGAATGATCCTTACTGCTCGGCCATCAACAGAATGGCGCTGACGCGACCGCAGCCATCCCCTCCGACCGCAAGCGGCAGGCCATGAGCGTGTTCTGGGTGCGTGAGCAGAAGATTGCCACGCAACGACATTGGGGGTGAATGGATGATCCGGGTCAGTGCATGTGATGCCCGATCCTTCATGCCCAACCACCAGGAATGAAGATCGCGTTTGGCAGATTAACCGGATTGCATGAGAAAGACTCAACCGAAAGGGGTATAATCACCCTCTTCGCAGGGAAACACAATAGAGGCGGTTGAGCAACCGCCTCTATTTGGTAGTGCGCAAACGCGCGAGCAGCAGAATTACTTAATCTCCACCACTGCGCCGGCTTCAGCCAGCTTCGCCTTCGCGGCCTCGGCCTCTTCCTTGCTGACACCCTCACGGACTGGCTTCGGCGCGCCTTCAACCAGATCCTTAGCCTCCTTCAGGCCGAGGCTGGTCAGCTCGCGCACGACCTTAATGACCTGAATCTTGTTAGGACCGGCCTCCTTGAGGATCACGTCAAACTCGGTCTTCTCTTCAACTGGAGCTGCTGCCGCAGCGCCGTCACCGGCAGCGGCAACCGGCATGGCCGCACCCATCGCCATCACCGGCGCGGCAGCGGTCACGCCCCACTTCTCCTCCATCTTCTTCTTCAGCTCAACCAGCTCAAGGACATTCAAGCCCTCGATTGCCTCGATAATCGAATCGATCTTCGACATGGCGCGTCACTCCTTATATGATGTAGAAAACTTCTGATGTCATCAACAGGTATGTTATCCGAACGTGAACGGCACACTTAGGCCGTCTCGCCTTGCGGTTGCAACTGGTCGATCCGCGCCTGCAAGACATAGAGCACGTTCGAGATAGCCGCATTAAGCACACCGACCACACCCGCGACTGGCGCAGCGATCCCGCCGACCACCTGTGCCAGCGCCTGCTCGCGCGAGGGCAGCTTGGTCACCTGTTCGAGCGCATCGGCAGGCAGCAGGGTCGAACCAAGCAGCGCGCCGCGCACGGTGAAGCTCTTGCTCCCTGTCTTCGTATAATCGAGCAGGGCTTTCGCGACCTTAGCAACGTCGTCATAGCCGAACGTGACCGCAGTCGGCCCTTCCAGCAACGGCGCAATTGTCTCACGACCAGTATTGCTGGCAGCGATACGCAGCAGCGTGTTTTTCGCCACTACCACTTCGCCGCCGTGTTCGCGCAATTTATTGCGCAGCTCAGTCATATCTGCAACCGACATACCGGGACCGGAGCCACGGTAATCAGCAATCACGACCAGTTGCGCGCGCTGGAGCTTTTCAGTCAGATGACTGACTGTCTCAACTTTGCGCTTTGTTGGCATGCATCTCACCTCCTCTCTGATGGAGTCATAAATAACATGGTCGCTCTCGTCCTGAGACGGAGCGACCAGGAAGGCGCGGCTGTGCGCCGCACACTATCGAGAGCGTGAGCAGGAACTCACGACTATCGCAACCCGGACGCCACCTCGGTCGGCGGCCCTGACGGGCCATTATGAGCATCGCTCACCGACTGTCTCAGGCAGCCTGTTTAGCCTGGGTTTAGTTGTCGAGCTTAAAGTTTTGCGCTGCGGCTGGATCCACCGGCACGCCAGGACCCATCGTGCTCGCCAGCGTCACACTCCGAATATACGTGCCCTTTGCTCCACTCGGCTTAGCAGCCTTGACTGCATCCATTAGCGCAATCAGGTTTTCACCGAGCTGCCGGGGGGTAAAGCTCACCTTGCCAATTGCCACGTGCAGAATACCGGTCTTATCATTGCGGAATTCGACACGACCACCCTTCACTTCCCGAATAGTGCGCGGCAGATCAGCCGCCGGCACGATAGTGCCGCTCTTGGGGTTAGGCATCAGCCCGCGCGGACCGAGCTTACGACCAATGCGTCCAACCTTACCCATCATATCGGGGGTAGCAATAGCCACATCGAAATCGAAGAAGTTCTCGCGGTCGATGCGCGCGATCAACTCATCGCTTCCCGCGTAATCAGCGCCGGCATCGAGCGCAGCCTGAACTGCCTCACCCTGCGCAAACACCAATACGCGCACTGTCTTGCCGGTGCCGTGCGGCAGCGCTACCGTGGTGCGGATATTCTGATCGGCGTGACGCGGGTCGATTCCCAGACGAATGTGCGCTTCAACCGTCCCATCGAACTTCGTGTACGACGTCTCGCGCACCAGCTCAATCGCTTCAGCGGGGCTGTAGAGACGCGACTGGTCAACTTTTGCCAATGCGGCAAGATACTTTTTTCCGTGCTTCGGCATACGACTACTCCCGGTGGTGATGGCGGATCAGAGTGATCCTCCCACCAATTAGCCAACGTCAATCAACAATCTTGATCCCCATGCTCCGCGCCGTGCCAGCAATGATCCGCTCAGCCGCCTCGATATCAACAGCGTTCATATCAGGCATCTTCTGCTGGGCGATCTGGCGCAACTGGGCGCGCGTAATCGAGCCAACGGTTGTGCGCTTCGGCGTACTGGCGCCCTTCTGGATTCCCGCCGCCTTGCGCAACAGGTCTGCCGCTGGGGGTGTCAGCAGGCGCGCGACGAAGGATCGATCGCTGTAGATCGACACTTCGACCGGTACAATGCTGCCGGCCTGGGAAGCCGACTTCTCATTGTACTCCTTGACGAACGCCATGATATTGATACCATACTGACCGAGCGCCGGACCGACCGGCGGCGCTGGCGTTGCCTTTCCGGCAGGCAATTGCAGTTTGACGACTGCGACAAGTTTCTTAGCCACGACACTACTCCTCATGGAACGGGAATGAACAGGCGGTTCACTCCCTCCCTCGCGCTACCGGCGAGGTCACGGATCTTCATGGCGAGCCGATGCTCGCCGTCATTGCATAGCCTATTCGACCAGCCGCGTCACTTGCAAGAAATCAAGCTCAACGGGCGCTTCACGACCAAAGAACGAGACGAGCACACGCACGCGACCGCGTTCGTGATCGATGGCATCGACGATCCCCTCGAAGTCAGTGAACGGGCCATCGATGATCTTGACCGCCTGACCTTTCTGGTAGCTGACGCGAACTTTCGGCGTCTCGCCTTCCATCTGGCGCAGGATCGCCTTCACCTCTTCGTCCTCGAGCGGTGTCGGCTTGTTTCCATGTCCGACGAAGCTGGTTACGCCTGGCGTATTACGCACCACATACCAGGAGTCATCGGTCAGGCGCATCTGCACCAGCACATAACCGGGGTAGATCTTCTTGTTGACCGTGCGGCGCTGGCCATTCTTAATCTCAATCTCTTCCTCAGTCGGCACGATCACGCGGAAAATCTGGTCTTGCATCTCCATTGAGGCAATGCGATGCTCCAGATTCTGCTTAACTTTATTCTCGTAGCCAGAGTACGTGTGGATGACGTACCAGCGCCGATCATCGGTCTCTTTTTCTTTTTCCTCGGACATGGCAGACCTCGCTCGCGAACAGCTTACTGGAAGAAGCCCACGAGACTCGTGTAGAGAAAGGTAAAGATCGTGTCGCCAATGAAGAGAAGCAATCCGATCACAACCGAAACGGCGATCACGAGCACAGTGAGGCGAATCGTCTCTTCACGAGTCGGCCAAACGACTTGTCGTAACTCACTGCGCGTCTCGCGAAGCGTTCGCACGAGAATATTTTCTTGAATGTCACGTTCAGTATCTTTGGCCACGGCCATTGTATACCCTTCACTTTGAAGCTGCCGGCGGTAACGCACCACCGGCAGCTTAGCGAATCCGGGCCGATCACCTAATCAAGGATCTTGGTGACCACGCCAGCGCCGACGGTGCGCCCGCCTTCGCGGATGGCGAAGCGCAAGCCCTCTTCGATCGCGACCGGCACGATCAAATCAATCGTCATCACCACGTTATCCCCCGGCATCACCATCTCCATCCCCGCTGGCAGACTAATCGCCCCGGTCACGTCGGTGGTGCGGATGTAGAACTGCGGGCGGTAGCCGGGGAAGAACGGCGTGTGGCGTCCGCCCTCTTCCTTCTTCAACACGTAGACCTGCGCCTCGAACTTCTTGTGCGGCTTGATGCTGCCCGGCGCGCACAGCACCTGCCCGCGCTCGACATCCGTCCGCTCAATGCCGCGCAACAGACAACCCACGTTGTCGCCCGCGATGCCTTCGTCGAGCGTCTTCTGGAACATCTCCACGCCGGTCACCACCGTCCGCCGCGGCGCTTCATCGCTCATCCCGACGATCTCCACCGTGTCGCCGACCTTGACCTTGCCGCGCTCGATCCGCCCGGTCACCACCGTGCCGCGGCCCTTGATGCCGAACACATCTTCGATCGGCATCAGGAACGGCTGGTCAACCGCGCGCTGCGGCGTCGGGATGTACTCATCGACCTTCTCCATCAGCTCCAGGATGCAGGCATACTCCGGCGCGTTGATGTCCTTGCTTGGGCTTTCCAGCGCATTGCGCGCGCTGCCGCGCACAATCGGAATCTCGTCGCCGGGGAAGCCGTACTTGCTCAGCAGCTCGCGCAGCTCCAGCTCGACCAGCTCCAGCAGCTCGGGGTCATCCATCATATCCACCTTGTTGAGGAAGACCACGATCGCCGGCACCTGCACCTGGCGGGCGAGCAGGATGTGCTCGCGGGTCTGCGGCATCGGGCCGTCGGGCGCGCTCACCACCAGGATCGCCCCGTCCATCTGCGCCGCGCCGGTAATCATATTCTTGATATAGTCGGCGTGGCCGGGGCAATCGACGTGGGCGTAGTGGCGCTTGTCGGTCTGGTACTCGACGTGGCGGATGGCGATCGTGATGCCGCGCGCGCGCTCTTCGGGCGCGTTGTCGATCTGGTCGTAGGCCATAAACTGGGCGGCGCCCTTCAGCGACAACACCTTGGTAATGGCGGCGGTCAGGGTCGTCTTGCCGTGGTCAACGTGACCGATGGTGCCAACGTTGATATGTGGTTTCGTGCGCTCAAATTTCTGCTTGGCCATACAAATGTTCCTCCAGATGTCCTCAATACCTGCCAGTCGAAGATCAACTCATTCTCGATCAGTCCAGGCGGCATAGATTGCCGCTGGCAACAAGCGACGAGCCGTCTGTTCTTGCAGCGCTAACTCGCCAGCGGTCACATATCCAGCAAATGGCGCCATCACTTCTGCCAGCACATTGCCAATCGTCAAGGCCGAGATGGTCGTGGCATACGCGCATACCAGCACACCGAGCGGTTGGCGGCTCAGCAACGAAACGCACTGAGCAAGCAAGGTTGGCAATTGTTCATGTAGGCGCCAGATCTCCCCGTTCGGCCCACGGCCAAAGACCGGCGGATCGAGCAAGATCAGGTCGTACTGATGACCGCGACGAATTTCGCGGGCCACAAATTTACCAACATCATCAACCAGCCACCGAATAGGCCGATCGGCCAGACCAGCAAGCGCCTGATTGTCTTGCGCCCAACGCACCGCCGGTTTCGAGGCGTCAACGTGGGTCACGTGTGCGCCACAACGAGCGAGGTGCAGACTGCTCAGGCCGGTATATCCAAACAGAACCAGCGCGCGCGGCTGGGAACGACGTTGAACCTGACGAGCCAGCCAATCCCAATGCGCACTATGTTCTGGAAAGATACCAGTATGTCGAAAGGGCGTCAGACGCGCCCAACACCGTATACCGTATGCATCGAGCGACCAGCGTTCTGGCAATGGTCGGCGTTGATGCCATTCACCTGGCCCCTCATCACCGCGCGAGCGGCGAAACACAGCGTCAGCTCGTTCCCACTCGCGCGCCGATAGATGCGGCGTCCAGATGGCCTGCGTTTCCGGTCGGGCCAACAGATACGAGCCAAACCGTTCCAACTTAGCGCCGTTCCCGGAATCGAGCAGCTCATAATCTGTCCAGGTCGGCGGCGTCAGCAGGCGTAATTCCATCGCTGTAGAAAAGGGACGACCGCGCGGGGCGGCCGTCCCCGTCGATGATGCCTAATTCGAGCCGCGCTTCTCGATAATTTCTTTCGCCAGCGCATCGGGCAGCGGCTCGTAGTGATCAAACTCCATCGACGACGTTGCGCGACCTTGGGTGGCCGAGCGCAAGTCGGTCATATAGCCGAACATGGTTGCCAGCGGCACATACGCCCGCACAACCTGAGCGTTGCCGCGCGCTTCCATGCCTTCGATGCGGCCACGGCGCGAGTTAAAGTCGCCGATCACGGTGCCAAGGAACTCTTCGGGCGTTACCGTTTCGACCTTCATGATTGGCTCAAGCAGTTGCGGCTTGCCGCGGCGCACCGCCTCTTTGAGACACATCGAAGCGGCAATCTTGAAAGCCATTTCCGACGAGTCAACCTCGTGGTACGAGCCATCGTACAGAGTGGCCTTGACATCGACAACCGGATAGCCAGCGATAACGCCGCTCTGCATAGCTTCGCGCAGGCCCTGTTCGACGGCGGGGATATACTCTTTCGGAATCACGCCGCCGACGATCGCATTCACGAACTCAAAACCACCACCGGGAGGAAGTGGCTCAAACTTAATCTTCACGTGGCCGTACTGACCCTTACCGCCAGTCTGGCGGACGAAGCGGGTCTCCTGGTCAACCGGAACAGTAATCGTTTCACGGTAAGAGACCTGGGGTTTGCCCTGATTGGCTTCGACCTTGTACTCGCGGCGCATTCGGTCAACGATCACTTCAAGGTGCAGCTCACCCATGCCCTTGATGATCGTCTGGCCGGTTTCAGGATCGGTGTAGACGCGGAAGGTCGGATCTTCCTCGGCCAGCCGGCTTAGCGCAATTGACATCTTATCCTGATCCGCCTTCGTTTTCGGCTCGATCGCAAGTTCAATCACCGGCTCAGGGAAGCGAATGCTTTCGAGCACAATCGGGTGATCGGGATCGCAGATCGTATCGCCCGTGTAAGAGTTCTTCGGCCCGACCATCGCCGCGATTTCACCGGCGTACACCTCATCGATGTCTTCGCGGTGGTTGGCATGCATGCGGAGGATACGCCCCAGGCGTTCGCGCTGGCCGCGGGTCGAGTTCAGGACATACGATCCCTTCTGGATCTTCCCCGCGTAAACCCGGAAGTAGGCCAGTTTTCCAACATACGGGTCAGCCACGATCTTGAAGACAAGACCGGTAAACGGCTCATCATCGCTGACCTGGCGGGTAATCACTTCCACTCCTTCATCGCCCAGGTTCTGACCGGGCAACGTGCCGGTGATGGCAGGCCGATCGAGCGGGGAGGGCAGGTATTCAACCACGGCATCGAGCAGCTTCTGCACGCCCTTATTGCGCAGAGCAGCGCCGCAGAGCACAGGAACCAGCTTGCGCTCGATGGTCGCCTTGCGCAGACCACGCTTGAGTTCTTCAACCGACAGCTCCTGGCCCTCAAGGTAGAGGAGGGTCAGCTCATCATCGGTCTCGGCGATCATTTCAATCAGTTCGTTGCGCGCCTGCTCAGCGGCAGATCGCAACTCGGCTGGAATCTCCTCTTCACGAATATCTTTGCCGAGATCATCGTAGTAAACCGTGGCCTTCATTGTGAAGAGATCGATCGTGCCACGGAAGGTATCTTCGACACCAATCGGTAACTGCACGATCGCCGGCTTCGCGCCGAGCCGATCCTTGATCATCTGGACACAGCGCTCGAAGCTGGCGCCAACGCGATCCATCTTGTTGACGAAGCAGATGCGAGGCACGTTGTATTTGTCGGCCTGGCGCCAGACTGTCTCTGACTGAGGTTCAACACCAGCCACGCCGTCGAACACGACGACGCCGCCGTCGAGCACGCGCAGTGAACGCTCCACCTCTACCGTGAAATCGACGTGGCCGGGAGTATCGATGATGTTAATGCGATACTCAACGCCGTTCAGGCGCCAGGGAGCAGTAGTTGCGGCAGCAGTGATAGTAATCCCGCGCTCCTGCTCCTGCGGCATCCAGTCCATTGTCGCGGTGCCCTCGTGAACCTCGCCGATCTTGTAGGTGCGGCCGGTGTAGAACAGGATCCGCTCGGTCGTCGTGGTCTTGCCCGCGTCAATGTGGGCGATAATGCCGATATTGCGTACTTTGTCGAGTTCGATCTGACGTGGCATACCCGTCACATACTCCTAACGCGCGGCGACATCAGTCACCGTATTCTCATACGCCGGTACCGGCCTTACAGCCGGCTGTAGTGAGCGAAAGCGCGGTTTGCTTCCGCCATGCGGTGAACATCTTCTTTGCGCTTGATGGTAGCGCCGGTATTGTTGTAGGCATCGATCAGTTCAGCGGCAAGCCGCTCGACCATCGGTTTGCCGGTGCGAGCGCGCGCTGACATCAACAGCCAGCGCATTGCCAGTGAATAGCGACGATCGCTTTTGACTTCAACGGGCACCTGATAAGTAGCGCCGCCAACGCGCTTGGGCTTCACCTCGATCGAAGGGCTGGCATTGCGCAGCGCCTGCTCGAAGATCTCCATCTGAGGCTTCTTCAGCCGTTCAGCAGCCAGATCAAGCGCCTGATACACAATCCGCTCGGCAAGGCTCTTCTTGCCGCGCTCCATCACTTTATTGATAAATTTCTGCACAAGCACGCTGTTGTAACGCGCATCGGGCGGAATAGGCCGCCGTTCAACCGTACCACGACGGGGCATACCGTACCTCTCTTACTTCTTGCCGCCTTTACCCACCGGCTGGTTCTTCTTGGAGCCGTACTTACTCCGACCCTGCTTACGACCGCTCACGCCCTGTGTGTCAAGCGTTCCGCGCACGATGTGATAGCGGACGCCAGGGAGATCCTTGACGCGACCGCCGCGAATGAGCACGACCGAGTGCTCTTGCAGGTTGTGTCCCTCACCGGGGATGTACGCCGTCACCTCAAGCCCGTTGGAGAGCCGCACGCGAGCAATCTTCCGCAGCGCCGAATTCGGCTTCTTCGGCGTCATGGTCGTCACTTTCGTGCAGACGCCGCGCTTCTGTGGTGATCCGCGACCGCGAGTCAGCTTCCCTTTCAGCGAGTTGTAGGTGAAGCGCAGGGCCGGGGCCTTGGTCTTCTTCACCACCGGCTTGCGCGGCTTCCGAACAAGTTGATTAATCGTCGGCATTTATTGCTCTCCTCTACACCGGCCTGCCAACAGTTCCTTCTCGCAGACAAAATAATAACTGGCCCAAAGATCTGGTCGCAGTACGTCACTGCGCCTTAGAAGTGGGCCGCATGGCGCACAAACATGCGCTGCGCTTTTCTTAGCAGCAGTAGTGGAGTATAGCACTGCTGACGGGCTTTGTCAAACATGCAAACGCAGTTTTGCGGTGAGAGCGGGGAGGGTGGCAATCGGTTGGGAAGCAGCTTTTTCATCGCGAGTGAGGCGGGTGAGTGTCCCACTCACCCACGGGTACGGGCGGATTGATGATACACTTTCGCGGAAAATCCTTATTCGTCAGCAACCAGGGATTGCACCGGGCAAGGCAGGAAGGTTGCAGAGATCACACCGATGGATCGCAGATCGCGGTTCGTTCTCTCTTTCATCCATCCTCCCGATAGTCCACCCCATTCACCGACTGCCACCGGTAGCTGAAGATGCAACATAGCACGCAAATGGAAAGACGCTGTTCCTCGGTCTGCAATGCGCAGAGCCGTTGCACTGCAACGGCTCTGCTGGATTGCTGCGCCGAAGTTAGAGACGGGAGTCTGCGCCGCTGGCTATACTGGAGAAGATTAATCAGACAGACTATCGAGCGCCATGGCCACGGCGCCGATCGCTACGCTATCGGGGCCGAGCACTGATGCGACGACGGGCACAGGCCGGGTAAACTGAGGCGCAATGAAATCATTAACCTTCGCCGCAATCGACTCGACAAAGCGATCGCCGCCAATCCGCACAACTATCCCGCCCAAGACCACTATTTCCGGATCGAGCAAAGCAATCACTTGCGCGATGCGGGTGGCCATTAGATCAATCGTGTGCTGGACAACTTCACGGGCTATCGGATGGTCGCTGAAGACATCTTCGAGGCGCTGCGCCGGAAATCCGCGCGCCTTAGCGCGACGGAGCAGGCCGCCAATTGATACTAATTCTTCCAGCGTCTCAGGGCGGCCATCGCCGTCCCAGCCGTGACCAACGACGGCGTGCCCAATCTCTCCTGCCATCGAGTGCGCGCCGTGGTATAAACGCCCGTTGAGCACGGCGCCGCCGCCTACACCCGTGCTCAGGTGAAAGTAGAAGAGATGCTGACAACCTTTGCCCACACCGAAGGTTGCTTCACCTAATGCGATCAGGTTAGCATCATTGTCGATTAAGGTGACGGCATCAAACGCCTGCTCGAAGCGCTCCTGAAGCGGATAGTTTTCCCAGCCGGGCCGACGCGGGGCCAGTCGCACTGTGCCAAACCGGAGATCGACTGGCCCGCTAAAGCCTACGCCTACTCGCACCAGCCGGTCAACCGTTACGCCTTCGCGCGCCATGATGTTGCGCGCCAGTTCGATCACTCGATTCACCGTAGAATCTGGCGATTCGTGATCGATGTCTTCAATCGCCGCGGTGTGGTAGGTATGATGTTGAAGATCGACGAGTGCCACCCGCAATCCGTAACTGCCCAGATCAATGCCCAGGATATGACCTTGATTGCCGAGAACGCCCCATAGGTTCTGCGTCAACCGTTCACTGATTAAGGTGGGCAGATCTTTCATAGGGGTGTTCCTCTCTGAACTGCAATTGAGTCTAACAGATGTTGTGAGATTATAGCATATCACGATCGCGTTGTGAGGCGATCTGTGGTGTTGGTTCAGCAACAAAGAGCAGTAGGGCAGCAACGACAAGAATAGCAGCGGCAATGCGCGACCACGACCAGCTCGCCTGATGGCATTCGTCACACGATGACGGCGGTGCGCTTGGTGAGGGGGCGACCGGTACAGCAGTAGTTGGGGGTGGATTCAGGTAGGCTGGCGCGGGTGATCGGGGCGCAAGCGATGCTGGATGCGCGCGAGAATTGGCTGGCACAGGCGGGTAGAACGTAAGCGATGCTGGATGTGCGGTGACAGGAAAAGATGAAGGGATTTCCGTCGTTTCGGTCTGCTCGACGCCAGGCGGCCAACTCGGTGTTGTAACTGGATCGGCAGTTGCGCCGATGGTGAACGACTCGCGCGAGATGATGGCGTTGCTGGCTGCCGATGGGTAGTTGAAGGTGTCGATCGCCTGTCCGGCAGGATCGTAGAGAGTAATGCTATCGCCAGTGTTGTTCAGCATTGCCCTGGTCAGTGTGACTCGCATTTTGGCGGCTGGCGCCAGCACTTCTTCTGGCACAGAGCGGCGTTGACCACTGCTATCAACCAGACTCCAACCGCTCAGATTGACTGATGAGTCGTGTTGACTCGTCAGTTCGATCCATTCGCTTTGGCCCGCAGGCGGCGCTGGAAACAGCGCACTGATGATCACGGCGCCGGGTGGCAATGAGTCGGTAGCAGCGCTGGTAGATTCGGGCGTTGTGAGGGTGCGGGTGGCGGTCGGGGTGCGGGTGGCGGTCGGGGTGCGGGTGGCGGTCGGGGTGCGGGTGGCGGTTGCGCTTGCAGTCGGCGTTGTCTCCGGTTCGATGATGAGATTCGTTGCGCCGGGCGTTGCCGCAGTGGTCACCTGCCACTCCTCGCCCAGTTCGCTCAGGCGGGCGTACACGGTGGTGACGGTCAAGACG
>FWWM01005793.1_pt1 | contig 26589 bp, 27 predicted proteins | sample 2228351 | NCBI WGS metagenome assembly FWWM01 (sample SAMEA103939774, study PRJEB20133) | metagenome
ATCCAGAAGAGAGTTTGTTGTGCAAAAAATGAGGGTTTTAAAAACAGGAATGCTTATTTTTCAATAAGTTATGAGAATTAAGTGATAAAGTCAAGTCTCTGAAATACGGACGAATCTTAGGAGGCAGGAATCGTTTGAGCCTTTCTGATGTTATTTCAAGTTTATCAATTAATCCCCCAAGCATGTCTTCTTATAGAATTTCTTAATAATGCCCATCCGCTTCAACCTGCGAGGTTGGATTCTTTATCTCCCCTTTATTTGCACATATCTGGCGATGCCATTTCTTGTGATCATGCCGATAAGGTTATCTCCTTCCATTATCACGAGTCTGCCAGTATCCTCTGTAACCATCCTCTCGAGTGCCTTCATCACATATTCATCTCCTGAAATCTCCCACTCCTTTTTATGTCTGGAATATGCCTCAGAGACCTTTGTCCCTTCAAAGGCATCCCTCGGAATATCCTTTATCTCCTTCAAGGTGATAATACCAAGGTATCTTCCTTCTGAAACAACAGGGAATCCACCATATCCGTATCTCAGAAAGTAATGATTTACGAGTTCATCAATAGTAATAGATGGTTCAACAGTTATAAGGTCTTTCACCATTACATCCTTCACTCTTACGCCTGAAAGTGATTCCTGTAATCTCGACTGCTCGTAACTTGCCTGTGCTGCAGTATAAAGAAACCATCCTATAAGCATGAGCCACAGGCCTCCTGGCATACCTGAAAATATCGAAAATATACCAAAGAATATAAAGAAAAGAGCGATCTTCTGGCCGATGCTCGATGCCTTTTGAGTAGCATAAAAAAAGTTCTTCTTTTTCTTCCATAAGTATGACCTTAAAACCCTTCCTCCATCCATGGGAAAACCTGGAATGAGGTTAAAGATTCCGAGGATAAGATTTATCTGACCGAGGTAAGAAAAAAGGGCTTTCACTCCTTCTGCTGTATTAACAGCAGCAAAGAAGAAGACAAATGAAAGAAAAAAACTCGAAAGTGGGCCTGCAATGGCAATCCTGAATTCTGCCTCTGGATGCGGTGGTTCACCTCTTATCTGCGCCACACCTCCAAATATGAAGAGGGTAATACTCTCTATGGTTATTCTGTATCTTTTTGCCACCACTGAATGGGCAAATTCGTGAAAGGCAACAGAGAAAAATAGCATGAGCGCAGCAATCACTCCCTTTGTCCAGTAAGATAACGCAGGAAGATCAGGCGCTGCCTTTGGAAAATAAAAGGTTGATAGAGACCATGATATCAGACCAAACACTATAAACCATGAAAAATGAACCCTCACAGGTATACCCATTATTGTGCCTATCTTCCATGCACCCTGAAATAAACTATTCATCTTTCCCTCCTCAGGTATTTATCAATCTCCACAACCGGTATAACTGTAACAGAAACTATCAGTATTCTCAACCATTCATTCATTGAAATGGGCTCTGTCCTGAATATCCACTGGAGTGCTGGCACATAGATTACAGCAAGTTGAGCAAGGAAATGCAAATATCTTCCTCGGCGAGTTTGTTCGGTCCGTATCTGTCAAGCCGCTTTTTTGCCTCTTCGGCAGTCAGACCGCTCTCAGATGTCCCTAATTTTTGCAATACCTCTCTTACGCTTAGCTGATACCAGTTCATTCTTCACCTCATCATCACAAACCTTAATAAATGTGTTGAAACAATGTTGTAAGTGCAGCTACAATATCGGCATAAATATATAATCAATTTCAAAAAGACCCAGATAATTTTATAACCTATTCCTATATGTGTTCAATCTCATCTTTTTCTTCGCCTTTCATCTTTTTCTCAAGATACTCCTTTGCAATTTCCCTTCCGCCGAGACCAAAGGCTATGGAAAGGGCAAGAACGATTCCGCCAAATACTATTGCAAAGGCAATGATTATCGTCTCCCTTCCTATTCCCAGTTGCTCAAGCGCCATTGTTGCTGCAAGAAGGAATATGGTCAATTTTACAAACCTACCTATCAAACCCGATGCCTTTAATCCTGCATTTACAGACGCTATAAGGGCAGCCCTTCCAAAGAAATTGCTCAGCAGATAACCTGTCAGGAGAATGATTAGCGCAACAAAGAGATTGGGCAGATAAAGGAAAAATCTCTCGAGAAGCCTTTCTATTGCCGGCACATTCAGGCTGCTCAGTGATATTATGCCGAAAATAAAAAATACCAGCCATCCTGCAAATCGCCCAACAATAGAGGATAAACTTTCCCTAATGCCTCCCCTTAAGAGAATATTATTGATTCCATGCCTTTCGGAAAATTCATCGACCTTCAAAATCCTGAGCAGCCGGCAGAGTACCTTTTTGGTCAGCCAGCCGGCAAATAATCCGGTTATCAGCAGTAATATTGCTGAAATTAAATTAGGGAGAAATTGTATGAATCTCTCTAAAAACCCCTCTAAAGGCTCTGATATAAGCCTTTCAAATATATTCTTCATTTCACACCTCCTCTGCCAACTATATGCCCCATTTCTCAATAAGCAAGCCTTTTTTATTCTCAAAGGCAATGCATAGATTTTCTATTTTTTCCTCTACCTCCTCTGCATCGCTCTGCCATGTCTCCAGCACAAAAGAGGCTGTCCTTCCTATATAAAGTGGAGTTAAAGATTTGAGCAGATGCTCTTTGTTAATAAGCTTTTTATGGGCTGCAATGGCAAAATTATAAATAATCTCCACCCATATCTCATCGGGGATATGGAATTCCTCTTTTGACAGCCCCTCTGTCTTATTTAAGAAATCTATAATCCCTTCCGGCAGGAATTCTCTCCATATATCCATAAGTTCTTTTACACCGAGCCTGAATTTATCAATCATCCTGTCCACATTCACATTTACAGGCTCAAGCCCAACAGCGTATTGAAAGCCGCATGTAAGGACAGGCTCAGAGCCTTTTATATCTTTCCAGACATCCGAATATGTCTCCATAAGGTCAAATGTCGCTCCGACCACCTGATAAAGCATTGCGCTTAAATCAGCGCCCGGGTCTTTTGGATCGTGAATCTTTGCACCAAGAAATGACTGGCATACTTTGAAATTGTTTGCAATTGCAGTGGTTGTCATCCATATATCTATTCCATATTTTGCGACATCTGTCTCCCACACATCCTTTGTGAGATAAAATCTTGCAAGCTCTCCTGAAAAACCAAAGTCTCCACCTATGGGCTGTCTTATGCGCCTGCCGTATAATGCACGGGTTAGGGGATAGACTATGCTGTTGGTTATTGTACCGTCGTATTTATGCCTGTGATAAAGTGGTGCAACATAATCAAGATTACCTCCAATCACAGGTTTGATGAGAAGCTCTATCCACTCAGGTGTAATGCTTCTTAAATCGGAATCCACAACAGCACATGCCTTTGCATTCAGGGCATCAGCTATCTCAAATATTGTCCTGAATGCGCTTCCCTTGCCGGGCATGCCGTGATATGGCGTTGTTATTTTAAAAGCCGGCCTCACCCTGTGATGAAAAAGAATCGATTGGAAATCCTCAATGGCTGCATTCTGGACAACATCCATCGTGCCGTCAGTAGAGCCTCCATCTGAATTCACAAGCACGCACCTTTTATCGGGGAAATACTTGGCAAACCCTGCCTGCACTGCCTTCACCACATGGCCTATTGTCCGGGCATTATTGTAGCTCGGAATGCCGACAAGGATATCAGCCTCTTTTATGTCTTCCAACTTTTCCCTTACCTCTTTTCTTTCAACAATGCTGTCCATATACTTAAGTATAAACCCTTTCGAGCAAAACTACAGGCGAATTCGAAAACACCTCTGATAGTTTTAATGCAGTAGCATCTTTATAATTTTTGGCCGTCACAATTTCATCCGTAAATATATTTCTGTATCTTGCTCCTGTTTCCGCGAATGGAATCACTATAAACGAATCATTCCATTCGACATCAAACGGGAATATCCCTGCTGGAGAAATCATCCATGTCAGGAATCTCGGTACAACCGTAATGGCCCTTCTGTTGCCTGCCCTGCGCACAAAGGCACAGACATTGTCAGCCCTTTCTCCATACACCTCGAGCGGTATATATTCTCCTTTCTCAAAAAGCTCCCTGTTGTTCTTCCGAAAGTTGAGGGACTTGTATATCACATACATTTTTATTTTTCCGTCGTCTTTGTTAATAGTCAGCTCTTTCATAAGCTCAAGAGGCCCGATGTCAGACTCATACTCTTTTAGTTCCTCAAGCATTTCCATTCTTATTTTGTAATCAACAGGCCTGCGGTTGTCAGGATCAACAAGGCTGAAGTTCCATATCTCTGTTCCCTGATAGAAGTCCGGTACGCCAGGAGATGTTATCTTAAGGAGCGTCTGTGAGAGGGAATTGAACATGCCATAATGTGAAATCTTCTTCTGAAATGCCAGAAATTCATTCAGGAACTGATTGTCAGGAATCGGGTTTATTATCCTTTCAATAAAAAGCATCATGGCATCTTCATAAATCGTGTTTGGATTTATCCAGCTTGTGTTGACCTTGGCTTCCCTTATTGCCTTTAGCATATAGTCCTTAATGCGATTTTTAAAGGCTTTGTATTCTGATTCATGCATCAGTTCAACAGGCCATGCACCTATAAGGGTCTGGTATAAAAGATACTCCTCATTTCTGTCAGGCACTGCCATGCCGTCAATCACGGGTTTTTTCTTTTTATTCAAACGGTTCCATCTAATCAGGCATTCCTTCCATTCATCGGGTATCTCTGAAAGGACATTTATCCTTGCCCTCACATCCTCGCTCCGCTTTGTGTCATGGGTAGATGTAGCGATAAGTGCATGTGGCCACGACTTGATTCGTTCGATATTCTTTCCGTGAAAGGTTTCGAGAGATGTGCCGAATCTGTCGGGACTTCCTCCGACTTCATTAAGGGAAACAAGCCTGTTGTAAACATAAAAAGCAGTGTCCTCAACACCCTTTGCCATTACGGGCCCGGTAAGCTGCTGAACCCTCATGACGAAATCGAGCCATTCTTCTCTATCGCCTTCCTTAAAATGTTCCGGATAGTTAAGCAGCAGTACATCTTTAATGAAATCGAAAATAGAGCCGCTGATTGCTGGATTTTTACGCTTTGCCTTCGATACGGCAATTTCAATGCATCTCCGGTCTTTGTCGCTTACGCCTTCGGGTGTTATATATGTCCTGTAAACAGGAAAGAAGGCAATAACCTCCACAAGGGCGCTAATAAGGCTATTGAGGGTAAAGTCCCTCGTATGTCTGTCCTTCTCGGAAATCCTGTTAAGATAATGCCCGATGGTATTTATCTCGCTTGCCATTGCCACCTGCATTATTAATTTCTTTTTCTCGTAAACAATGTCCTGAAAGCCGGTCTTTGACCTTGTAAATCTTGCATATATATCGTCAAATGGCTTTGCATTGCCGGTTTCAATAAATATTCCGTTTAATGAGTTCAGGAAAACATAGCCTGTTGTACTGAATATGGGCCAGTCCTCCGGCATCTTTTCATCCCGCGTAAGAATCTTTTCGCCCACGATATAGAATGGTTTGAAATAAGGGTTTGATGATAATACTTCATCGTACTGTTTCAATATCTCTGCCCCGGCATCAGACGGAAGAGTAAACATCGGCGTCTCCCCTTTGACCTCTTCATAAGTATCCGGGGATATGTTGTCTCTTAGCAATTCAAGATAACCAAGCCTTATGTGCAAAAAACAGTTTTGCTGCAATCTATGGAAATATTCCGGCGGGTTATATAACCCATCAGGATGGTCGACCCTCAGGCCGGTAACGATTCCTTTCTTGATAAGTCTGAATATGAGTTTATGGGTTTCATTGAATACAACCGGATCCTCCATCCTGATTGCTGCAAGCTCATTGATGTCAAAAAACCTCCTGTAATTTATCTCCTCTGTTGCAACCCTCCAGTGTGAGAGCCTGTATGCCTGCTCTCTGAGAAGTTTATCAAGGAGGTCGAAACTCCCGGGATCGCCCTTAACTCCATTAAATATCTTCACATTATCATCAATAAATTCTTTAATCTCCAGGCTTTCATTATAGAGATTCCAGAGGCGCTTCTTTATGATCTCCTTTTCACGGTATCGCTCGGTAATCTTTTCAGGGTCTCTTTCTGCATAATAGGGTAGATGCTTCAGTGCTGTAATGATGCTCAAAAGTTCAATGAAGTGAGGATTTTCAGGTCGCAGTGATTCTTTTAGCCCGTCAATCCGATGCTCCAGTATCTGGATGTAGGTCTGTGGTCTTACAGGAAATTTATGTTCATAGTAATGTAAGAAAAACGCCCCTCCTTCAAAATTCAATCTTAGTTCCCGGTCCTCAAGAACCTTCCCGTACTGGTCACCCAGAATCGGAAGGAGTATCTTATCTTTTAGCTCCTTTTTGACAGGCTCCCAGTCTATATCAAAGAAATTCGCATAAACCGAGCTCGGGCCATTCTCAAGGACATCCATCCACCATTTATTGGCGCTGCTTTCTATGCACATATGGTTCGGGACAATGTCGAGCACCTGCCCCATTCCATACTTCTGAAGTTCCTTTATCAATTCATCATATTCTTCTTCTGTCCCTATCTCGGGGTTTAATTCATTGGGATCAACTATATCGTATCCGTGGAGGCTTCCCTTTTTTGCCTTTAAATAAGGCGATGAGTAAATATCCGTAATGCCGAGTTCATGGAGATAGCGTATAATGCTCATCGCATCTGAAAATCCGAATCTCCGATTGAACTGCAGCCTGTAAGTCGAAGCGGGTATCCTCACATCTGGAATGCCTTCAACAGCCACATAACCTCCACTTAATTTTCATCTTCCTGTACAGAATGAAGCTGTGAGGATTTATCATAACAGTCACCTCTGTGCCGTATGATTCTACTTTTTCTTCCGAAAGACTACCTGCTCCTCCCCATTCCTCAGAGGAAGACTCAAGTGTCTTCTCCCATATACCTTCGGGAGGTGTTAATTTAATTTTTGCATGCCTTTCATCAAAATTATAGAGACAGAAGACTACGTCATCCTCAAACCATCTTCTGACATATAAAACCTTCTCTTCTTCAAATCCTTTTACCTCCATATTCTCCTTGCTGAGGTTGGAAAGTGCAGGGACTTCCTTCCTTAATCTTATTAATTCCCTGTAAAAATTAAAGAGCATGTTATGCCGTCCCTTTTCATGAAGTTCTATATTTATCTTCGAATTTAAAAAAGTGCTTTCTGACCGAGGGTCCGGGATTTCTCCCTTCCATTGAAACGAAGAAAACTCCTCTCTCCTGCCTTTTCTAACAGCCTCGATAAGGGACTCATCGCTGTGGCTCACAAAATATTGAAATGGCGCTGTCTCACCGTATTCTTCTCCCATAAATAAAAGGGGGATGTATGGTGAAAATATAACAACGCCTGCTGCAAGCTTGAGTTTTTCAAATGATTGTGTCTGGCTCAATCTGTCACCCATTGCTCTATTGCCAACCTGATCATGGTTTTGACAAAAGACAATGAATTGGTGCGCAGGTCTGTCTTTTGTGGAACTGCCGTGCCTCCTCTTTCTAAATATTGAATACTCTCCTGAATATACAAAGCCTTCCATGAATGCCTTTTCTAAATGCCCTATTTCCCCGAAGTCTTCATAATATCCTCTGTTTTCTCCTGTTATCAGCGTATGCAGGCTATGGTGGAAGTCATCATTCCACTGTGCATCGAGGCCGTATCCACCTATCTCTACAGGATTTATAACCCGCACATCATTGAGGTCGCTTTCTGCAATGACATAAACCTTTCTGCCCAGTGCATCTGCATTTTTGTGCACTATCCCGCCCAATTCCTGCAGAAAATGTCTGGCACTGAAGTCATAAATCCCGTGAATGGCATCAACTCTCAGGGCATCAATATGGTATTCCGTTATCCAGTAAAGGGCGTTACTTATAAAAAATCTTCTTACCTCATCGCTATAATGACCATCAAAATTAATAGCGTCTCCCCATGGCGTTTTATACCTGTCGGTAAAATACGGACCAAAGTTGCTTAAATAATTTCCCTCAGGGCCGAGGTGGTTATAGACAACATCCAGAATAACCGCAAGTCCTTTTTTATGACAGGCATCGACCAATACCTTTAATCCATTTGGGCCTCCATATGAATTCTGAACTGCGAAGGGGTATGCACCATCATATCCCCAGTTTCTGCTGCCCGGAAATTGCGCCACAGGCATAAGCTCTATGGCGGTTATCCCGAGATCTTTTAAATAATCGAGATAAGAAATTACTGCCTCGAAGGTTCCCTCCTTTGTGAATGTGCCTGCATGAAGTTCGTATATTATGAAGTCCTTTAAGTCAATTCCTTTCCAGTTGTCATCACCCCATTTAAATCCATCAGGGTCAATTACCTGAGAAGGCCCGTGCACACCTTCGGGCTGAAATCGCGATGCAGGATCAGGCATTTCAAGCTTATTATCAAGTCTATAAAGATAGAGAGTACCGGGCAAAACACCTTCTGCCACAACTTTCCAGTATCCTCTGTCAGCCATTTCCATTGGTATAATGCGTTCGGGTGATATGAGTTTTAGCGCCATATCCTTACGCAAAGGTGCCCATACAATAAACTCGCATTTTCCATTTCCTAAATAATTTGCGCCGATTTTCATTAGTTCTTTTTAGACCTTTTGAGTTTGGCTATGCCTGCGATTATGCTCTTTGGCCTCGGCTGAAATTCCACATCTTCTATTTCCCTCATCTCCCTGCCTTTTTCCACTGCAAGGGATGCGGACTTTCCCATTGACAAAACCTGGCTCGGATAAACGCTTCTGTGGCCCGTCATGAGAAAACTGATGATGCAGGCAACAGCGGCATATGGTCCTATTTGAGGGCCGAAGAGCTCCACCGCCATAATGCTTGCGGAAATGGGGGTGTTTGCGGCGCCGGCTAAAAGGCCGACCGTTCCGATAGCTGCGAATAACGATCTGTCAAGGCCGAGCAGACTGCCAAAGGTATTGCCTGCTGTTGCGCCCACAAAAAATATAGGCGTAACAATGCCTCCGCTTCCTCCGAAGCTGAGGGTAATCGAGGTGAAAAGCATTTTTAAAATAAAGGCTCCTGGATTCACGCCATCCCCTTCGATAGCGTTTTTAATCGTCTCGAGGCCAAGACCTAAATAGCTTGTGGAGAAGATAAATGCGAGAATTACAAGAACAGAGCCTCCTGCTATCGCCCTGTAAATTTTATTGAGCCTCATGCGGCTGGCCGTGTTCTCAAAAAAACGAAGCGTCTCTATAAAGATAAGCGAGCAGAGGCCGAAAAACAATCCGCTGACGCAGACCTTTATAAACAGGGCGCTGCTGAACACCGGGACAAAGTTTAACGGTTCATGGAAATATGTAACCCCGAGTGCGGAGGAGACCTGATGGCCTACAATGCCTGCAACAAACGAAGGCAGCAGCACATCATAAAGCATAGTACCCACGAATAATACTTCAACGCCGAAAATTGCTCCTGCGATAGGCGTTCCGAATACAGTGGCAAATCCAGCGCTTATGCCGCATATCACCATCTTCTTTCTGTCCCTGTCGTCGAATTTAAATATATCGGAGATAGTCGAACACAGACCCGCTCCTATCTGGGCGCATGGCCCCTCTTTGCCTGCAGACCCGCCTGCCGCTATAGTTATGACCGTTGCGACAAGTTTGACAGGCACAACAAGTGGATTGATTTTTCCGGAATGCCTGTGCACAGCCTCTATCACCTTTTCCGTGCCGTGGCCTTCTGCCTGCGGGGCAAAGTATTTAACGAGCAGAACGCTCAACACAAAGGCTGCAGGAATGGCTATGAAATAATAGCGGTAGCCGCCTGCGAAATTCATCCCTGCTTCGAGAAGTTTAAGAAAAAGCGTTGTAGAAGCGCCTACGAATATACCCGCGCAGGAGGCGAGTAACAGCCATTTCACAATGCTCACAAAGAGTATTGAGCTTTCCATGACTTTCTTTCTCATTTATTCAGCCATTCGTATAACATCATAAGGAAGTCCTTTACCTCTTCCTGATTTTGAATATAATAATCCGCACTGGCGCTGCCGCCTATGGAAACGGACAGTCCTCTATGCTTTAAAACGCTGTATGCATCTTCATCTGTAGTATCATCGCCGATATAAACAGGGAACCTGCCTTGTCCCATGTTCTCTATTATCCACGAAACAGCGTCTCCTTTGTTCCATATATTGATGGGTCTTATCTCAAAGACCTTTTTGCCTACGATAAACCTGAAATCATCCTTATACTCATTCGCAGTTTTCTCGAATATGCTGAAGACATCGCCTGCCTGATGTGTGTTAACGTTCCTGAAGTGCACGCTTGCGGTAATCCCTTTATCTTCTATCAATACGCCTTTTATATAAGATGCCTCTTTTTTCAGTTTTTCCAAAACCTCCTCCAATAAGCGCCTGTTTTCCGCTGACCCCTGACTTATAATCGCCTTTTTGCCGTCCCATATCTCTGCCCCGTGATTGCCGGCATATAAAATGTCCTCGATCCCGACCCTGCCCTTTACGTCTTCAAGCGCCCTGCCGCTTATAACAGCAAACGGAATAATATCCTTTAATTCAATTATAAGAGAACGCATCTCATCCGAAATAACCGCTTTATCAGGTGTCTCAACAATGGGCGTTAAGGTGCCGTCATAATCCAGAAACAAAAAGATCTTATGAAACGCCTTTTTCTTTATTTCATCCATATTGTCGAAGAGATAACAGCATTTCTCGCTCTTAATGGCCGATATAGCAGATATTTCATTAAGTATGTCGAGTATCCACTTATGGATATTGTTCTCTCCAACCTGCCTTCTCAGCGCCGCCATTCTGCTGACCTTCTCTTTCTCAGGCATTTGCAAGGCCGTCTTTATGCTTTCCGAGAAATGTTCTATGTCGTAAGGGTTCACTAAAATAGAGCCTTCGAGCTCCTCTGATGCCCCAGCAAATTCGCTCAATATAAGCACTCCTTTTTCGTCGGTCTTTGACGCCACGTATTCCTTTGCCACGAGGTTCATGCCGTCGTAAACAGAGCTTATTATAGCAATATCAGCCATCCTGTAATACGAGACGATGTCCTTATGCTCAACTTTTGTATCTATGTAAATTATTGGCTTCCAGTCGCCCGCCGAGTATTTTTCATTGATCCTGGAAATGAGTTCTTCAACAGCCTTCTTGTAGCTTATATACGGCTCCTTCATCCTCGTTGGAACCGCAATCTGGATAAAGGTGAATTTTCTCCTGAATCTCTCGTACCTATCAAAAAATAAATCTATAGCCTGGAGGCGCTTTATAAGCGCCTTTGTATATTCCAATCTGTCAACGCCTATTCCGATATAGTGCGTAAGGCCATGCTTTTCTATTATATTCCTCATCAGCTTCAATGTCCTATGAGAGGATGCCATTGAGTTGAATTTATCGTAATCTATGCTTATGGGAAAAGCCTTCAAGCGCGTGGAGTGTCCGTTATAAACGACAACAGCACGATTGTAATCTACTTCTGCATCAAGGCATTCCTTTACGCAATCCATAAAGTTCTTCACGAAGAGGGGCGTCTGAAATCCTATAAGGTCATTGCCGAGAATTCCCTCGATAATTTCCTTTGCCTGAGGACAGACTCTGAAGACGCTCCAATCGGGCCATGGAATGTGCCAGAAGTGTGCTATGGTTAACTCAGGTCTTTCATTTCTCAGCATTCCTGGCAAAAGACATAAATGGTAATCATGAACCCAGACAATTGAGTCGTTATCTGCTTCTTCGGCAACAGCATCACTAAATGCCCTGTTTGCCTTTTTATAATCCTCCCAGAACTTCTTTCTGAAATATACCCTGTCGAGCGTAATGTGGCAGAGCGGCCAGAGCACCTGATTCGAATACCCGTGATAGTAATTTTCGGCTTCGGATGGCGAAAGCCAGACCCTTTTAAGCATATAAGAAGGATTTTCCGGAGGAACCAGCACAAGGTTTTTGCTGTCAACAATGTCTCTGTCTCCGCTGCCGCTGCCCCATGCCACCCATATCCCTCCGGTGACCGTCAGGACATCATCCATTGCAGAGGTGAGGCCGCCTGCTGGTTTTTCGACCCTGTTGCTTAAACCGGTCTTTTTATGGATGTAAGGCTCCCTGTTGGAGACTATTATCAGATTTTTATCCGAGAAATTTTCCTCTATAAACGCCTTCAACATATCTTTTTACAGCTCCAGAACACTTCTGCTTTTATTCTCCATCGCATACCATACGGAAAGATAATCCCTTATCTGCCTTGTTATAAGAAAATTATTCCTCACATATTCCCTGCCCTTCTCTCCCATCCTGTGCGCCATCTCAGGATTGTTGAGGAATTGCCTTATCCTGAAGGCAGCGCCTTCCACAGAATGGACAAGGAATCCTGTAACGCCGTGTATTATCTGCAAAGGGATTCCGCCTGTTGCTCCGCCTATAACAGGTTTGCCTTTCCACATGGCCTCTGATACTGTTAAGCCGAATCCTTCTTTTAAGGATTTCTGCAATACCACCGTTGCAGCCCTCTGCAATGCATTAATGTCTTTGTCGCTGAAGGGCGGCAGAAGAAGAATATGGATGTCAGGATCGTCCAATACGTAATCCTGAACCTCTTTAAGCACTACCTCTCCCTCAGGGTCATCGGTTGCCGGACTTCCTGCAAGGATAAGGATACAGTCATTATATTTTTTAACCAGTCTGTATGCCTTTATCACACCGATGGGGTCTTTAAATCTGTCAAACCTTGAGACCTGAAGTATTATTGGTCTGTCTGCTGGTATCCGGAATTTATTAACTGTTTCCTTTATCTCTTCATCCGTAAGTTCCCTGTTTTTCTCGCTGATAGGGTCTATTGATGGAGGTATGATGAATTCATCTATACCCATTGCCCTCGCAAATTTTGCTACAGAAAAGATGGAAGCATCGTATTTCCCGCAATAACGCTGCAAATAATTGCATACCTCTTTTATCGGATGTGATACATCTATATGGCATCTCCATATCCATCTGCCCGATTTCCTGAACTCAACCAGCGGCGCAGGCTGGGGGTCATGTATCAAGACCGCATCCGCTTCTAAATTAAGCCTTTCGGCATTTCTCCTGTTGACTTCGTAATGATGCTGCCACATGTCTTCGGTAATATTCTCAAAATTTCCCTGAAGTGAGTTGTGTATTTTTTTTGTTATGTCAAAGAACCTTTCGTCCCCTTCTATGACTTCCCACCTTGCATCGATGCCGAGGTCATTGAGTATGGGGATCATCCTGTGCAGAATCTCTGCCACTCCTCCTCCTGCGCGGGTCGAATTAATATGAAGAAACGATCTGTTATTAAGTTTCTCACCCAGCTTATGAAGGAGTATCAAATCGCCTTTGGGAGATATGCCTGAGTATTGGGCAATCATCGCTCTATAGCCTCCATTCCTGTCCTGACATCTTTCTCAACAGCCTCTATTATGTGCTCCCTTATACCTTCTATGCTGTGCATGAAGAGGTCTATCGATCTTATTTTTTCCGACAGCTCCTTTTTGTTTAGCGCGTCCTCAAGCCATTTTGAGAAGTCATCGACTCCGAGCCTGACGCGGGCCTCGTAGAAATGGTAGTAAATGGCTGCGGCATCTATATACTTGACTGCTATTAAAAACTCTGCAAGGTTCTTGACCCTTATACCCGCAGGAAATGTGAGGGTTATTGTTTCATTGAAGTAGAATTCATTACCTGCCATTGCCTCCCTCGGCTCCGGGAAGTTTTCAAGATAAAAGTCTATTACATTAAGCAACTCCTGTCTCAGTTCGTCTATATTTTTAAAGGCATAAGGGTCTATGTTGGAGAGATGCTCTGAAAGAGCCCTTTCTTCGAGGCTCTCTCCCGCCCAATGGGCAAAGTCATTGGTGTATTCGAGGACGTGTCCCTTCAAAAAATACTGGTAAGTGTGGTGGAATATGGATTCATCACTCACAACAGCTATTACATCCCTCAGTTCACGCAGATTCCTGGCCTTTCTGCCTGTGGATTTAAGAAGGCTCACGCATTGCTTGAATTCAAAATCTTCCATTAACTTTTCCATTCTTTCTCCTCCCTTAGATAAACTGTCCTGTGCGGGAAAGGTATCTCTATGCCCTCTTCCTTAAATCTTTTAAATATCCTTTTTCTCAGTTCGTGCTGCGCCAGGTACTGGTCAACGAATTCCTGCACCTGACATATAAGCGTAAAATCGAGGGAACTGTCTCCGAAGCCGGGTATGAACCTCACAAATGGCTCGGGATCTCCAAGCAGTCCTGGAACCTCACCAACAGCCTTCTTCGCTTCTTCTACAAGTATCTGCTCAACCTTTTCTGGATCGGATGAATAACTGACGCTCACAGGAATTAATAAGGACATCCTTTTTTCAGGCAGGTAATAGTTTGTTACTATACTCTGTGAAAGCTTACTGTTTGGAATCACAACCATATTATTCGGAAGCATCCTTATCCTCGTTGTCCTCCATGTGATGTCTTCAACATAACCTTCCTGTCCTGTCTCAAGTTTTATAAAATCTCCGACCCTTAGGGATTTCTCAGCAAGGATATGCACCCCTGCAAAAAGATTTGCCAGCGTATCCTGAAGCGCAAGGGCAACAGCAAGACCTCCAACACCGAGTGCAGTAATGAGCGGGGTTATTGAAATACCGAGAACGCTGAGTATAATCAGAAAGCCTATAATGAATATTGTACCTTTCAGTATGCCGTATGCAAGGCCCGTAGTAGGAATAGGCAGGTCTGATTTCTGGATATAATTTTTAAATATTTTGCCTGACAGGTTTGCAGCAGCAGTGGTAATAGACAATATCACAATTACATGTATTGCCCTGCTGAAATAAAATACATGTTTCTCAGGAAAATCTGAAACAGCGACTCCTATGTAAAGCCCGATGGCTATGCACCAGTAAACAGAGGGAACTTTTAATGATCTGATGATTATATCGTCGATCCTTGTCTCTGTTTTTCCAGCCCACCTGTGAAGCAGCCTGAAGGCAACACCCCTAACGACAAAAAGCACCGATGCAGATACCGTTGCTGTAACAGCGGGGACTACTATGTCTTTTAACCCAATACCCATCAATCCTCCATATGGTTCTTATGCAACTGCTACTTTTTTGCAAGGACAACGGCTTTTGGTATTATGGAAGCAAGCCTTCCGTCCATCCTGTTTTTAAAGCCTCTGAATTCAGCCATCAGTTTTTTAGGAATAGCGCTTCCCTTCAGGGTTTTTACTGTAACAGGATTAACAGGTCTGTTATTAATCCTCACTTCGTAATGCAGGTGCGGCCCTGTTGCAAGCCCTGTCGAGCCTACATAACCTATAACCTGCCCCTGTTTAACCCTTGTTCTGCTTTTAATGCCGATGCCGAATCTGGATAAATGGCCGTAATATGTCTTATAGCCATTTGGATGTCTTATAACCACAAGATTGCCGTATTGCCCCTTTTTACCTGCAAAGACAACCGTTCCGTCGCCTATTGCGGAAACAGGAGTTCCCACAGGAGCGGCATAATCAAGCCCGTGATGCGGCCTGTAAATCTTAAGCACCGGATGAAAGCGGTTAATGGAAAAACCCGAAGTCACCCTTCTGAAACTCAAAGGCGCTTTTAAAAATGCCCTTCTAAGGGATTTGCCTTCATCATCGTAATAATCGGTCTTTCCGGCATATTCAAACCTGTAGGCACGGTATGTCTCGCCGTTATTTACAAACTCCGCAGAGAGTATATTGCCGTATTTTTTGAATTCTCCATTCAGATAAAATCCCTCCGCTACAATCTTGAATGCATCTCCGTTTTGAAGATCCGATGCAAAGTCTATATCCCACGCAAATATATCCGAAAGCTGCATCGCCAGCATCATATTTTCCCTGCTGTTTCCCACAGAAGATATGAGATTGTCCTTTATTACACCGCCTAAATGCAGGGTTCTTTTTTCATACTCTACGGCCTTTTTCTCAACGCAAAACCCGGATTCGGTGCGATAAATGTTCAAAACAGAGTCGTCGTTTATCCAGTAAATAAAGGAATTTATCCGGTTGTTGTCGTCTATTATTATTTTGTACGGCTGTCCTGGATATACTTTCCTCAACCTGTGAATATTTGCAGATGCCTCTTTAATTTTAAAAAGCTCAGCTACATTGAGATTATATTTTTTAAAGACATCAAAAAGGGTCTCACCCTTTTTGATAGTCCCAATTATTTCCTTATAACTCTTCTGTTCAGTACCGACATCCTCTGTTTCTTGACGAAGGCTAAAATTGCCTCTTATTATTGTAAATATTATTACTAAAAAGATTATTATTAAAAACAACTTCTTCATTTTCCTGGAACCTCCTTTCATTAAACCTGTCTACATAATTTTCTATTTATTGTCCTCTTCCACCGCCTCCCTTATCCTCGAAAGGATATCAGGAATTGCTGATGTCACCCTGTCCCAGCTTGGAATAAGAGGGGAACCTAAGGGATTGTCCATTATGGCCTGGGCAGCAGTCGTTATACCCTTCGTAAAGGTTTCAACAGCAAGGCTTTCTGCGTGTCTGTCAAATATGAGGCCATTAATGGCTGCATCGTCTTCATACCTTTTAAGCATATCCTGTGCAGTCCTAACATAAGTTGTCAAGAGTGTCTTAAAGAAGCCCTCTGAAAATACAATACCCTCAGATGCAAGAGTTCTGAAGAGTGATTTGCATATATCTATACACATCTTGTGAAGCCCTTTTGTTGCATCCTCAGGAGAGAGTTCTTGATGTTTGTGCTCATAATTCTCAGCAATATCTACCTGGCAGACCCTTCTCAGTGATGTGTTTCTGTAGACTTCTGCGAGAACTCCTACCTCGAGACCCCAATCCCCAGGAATCCTGTTTATCCTTGCCATATCGACATCCATAGAAAACTCTCCAGCAAGGGCATATCTGAAGCTATCAAAGAATGCCAAAAGGGGATGATACCCAATAACCCTCTGAAGTGCCCTTATGAGAGGTGTGAAAAGTAGTCTCGTCATTCTCCCGTGTAGTCTGTCGGTTACCCTGCTGTAGAAACCCTTGCAGAAATCATAATCGAGGCTCGGGCTCGTAACAGGATAGCAGAGCCTTGCGAGCATATCCCTGCTGTATGTGAGTATGTCGCAGTCATGAAGTGCAATGGTCTGAAACCTCTGCTGCGAAAGGACATAACCGTAAGCCATCCATGCGGATCTTCCCTTTCCATGCTCCCCGGTTGGCAGGTCAGCCCTCTCGATCGTTTTATATATCTCGCTTATCCTTGGCCCTGTATTCCAGATAATCCTTACCTTCTGTGGAAGCACCGAGAAAAATTCCTTTGCGTGTCTGAATTCTTCTTCAGTCGCGGGTCCGAGGGTGACGACAATCTCACCGATATACTTAACCTCCTTCAGTTCCCTTACTATTCCGTTTAACGCATCTCCCTCAAGTTCGCTATAAAGAGAGGGCAGAACAAGGGCAATCGGCCTTTCATTGGCATACCACGACAGCTCTGACTCTATCTTTTCGAGATTAACCCTTCCAAGCCTGTGAAAAGTGGCAATCACACCTGTCTGATAAAAGTCTGACATCCTTCACCTCCGTGAAGATTAATTTGTAATGATATTCCCTTTTAAAACAGGGAGTTCACTCAGTAAACCTGCAAATCAAACAAAAGGTGGTGAAAGACCAGAGAACGACGAATAAAAAATTTTTTGAGGGTCGGCATCTGTAAACTCAGTAAAAAAAGTTACAGATTCCATTCTTGAAGAATAATCATCGATGGGGAGTGTTTCGGATTCCGATTGTGTTATTTTTACAGTTTTATTTGAGCTTAATACAGCCCTGGCCTTTTTTATAAAGAACTGTACTCCGGAACTGTTATCCTCGGCATTTTCCTTTTGGGAGAGCTTTGAGATAATCAATTCCCATATGACACGAATGTTTTTTATATTGTATTTTGTTGCATGCGTAATTGTGCTGTCTTCGCTTATTCTGTCTTCGGCATAACAGAAAGGAGAGACAACGTAAAGAAGGAAATAAATGAGGAATAAGAATGTAATAGTATGTCTTTTGCGACGCTGCATATTTATTTTTACCATAAAAGGACATATAATGCAACCCTGAATAGGTTTAAAATGGCTTAATTCCGCCTTTTTATATATTGTTTTATCCAGCCAGAAAATATAACAATCACTGTTATTACAACACCTGCGAGAACAGAAAGAAAAATAATTATAGCAAGGGATGCCTCGAATCTCCAGAAAAGAAAAGTTACGGCAACAGGCGCTGCATTCTGGACAGAGAAGATGGTTACCGCTGTAATAATGACAAATAAAAGCACCATTGTAATCATCTTCACTCCAAAGCTGTCTTTGCTTGCATTTTCTTTTCCGTGATAAACACGCCGGCAGTCATCAGAATATTAGTCAGGACAATGACTGCAAAGGTATAGTCTATAAAGCCTTCTGTTCCTTCGATATTTGCCGAAACAGGAATAGTTGCAAGGACTGCAGATGCAAGTCCACGAGGCAGCATTGACAGCATTACGAACCTATCTTCCTTTTTCTCCCGGTATATCAGCCCGGTTATTCCAATGCTGATATATCTTATGAGGACAATGATCAGCAACAGCGAGAAACTGAGAGCTAAAAACTGTACATTTATAAAATTAAAAGAAAGCATCATGCCCATATAGACAAAGAAAAATGTTCTTATGAAAAAGGTCACCTCGCCGTGGAAAAATTTTATGGTCTCGTCCACTAAGGCGTGGCCTTTTAGCCTCAGGAATTTTTTAAAATCGTGGCTGTTGCCGAGGATGATGCCAAATATGAGTATTGCTATAGGCCCGCTGCCGCCGAGGAAATTAACCACAGCAAATACTATTAACATTGCAGCGAGGGTGGTCATGTAAGAATATTTACGCTCCCTGAAAAGTTCCAGCATCTTGAGCCACGATAATCCTGCTGCAACCCCTGAAACGATTGCGATAGAGAAAGAGCTGGCAACTGCACGAAAGGGTTTCTCTATGCCGATGTGCTCAAGCTTCACAAATTCGACCAGGGAGACGGTTAAGATAACCGCAAGGACATCGCTTAGGGCCGATTCTATGGAAAGGATGGTTTTAATCTCTTCTTTTAACGACATCCTGTTGATTATAGGAATGACAATCGCCGCACTCGTGCAGCCAAGGATTGTACCCAGAAGCAGGCTTCTCGTAACATCCCAGCCCTGAATATAATATAAAAATGCAGCGATGGAAAGTGTGGACATTGTAAATGAAAGGAGGACGAGCAGAGAGGCTGTCCCAAACTCCTTTATTAATTTGTCTATATCCATATCCATCCCGCCTTCAAAGAGGATTATCATGAGCGCCAGAGAACCGAAATACTCTGCGAAATGTGTAAGATTTTGAGGGTTAACGAGTTTTAATACCGGGCCGAGAATTATTCCTATCCCTAATAATACAAGCACATCAGATATCTTTGTCCTTTCAAAGGAAAGACTGCCGAAGAAACCTATTAGGATTATTATCCCTGCGATTAAAAAGACAAAGGATACATCCATCAGGACTTCCTCATCAGCTTGCTCATTTCATGCCAAAGAAGGTCGATCCTGTTAATAGCAGCCGGCATGTTCACATCTATCTCTGACTGTGCTTTTCTAAGGGTTGCCTGTAGTTCTTCTATAGCCTTTCTGTCTTCCTCGGAGACCGAGGCTTTTAATACTTCGAAAACGCCGTCGATGAGTTCAAGCTCGTTTTTTGCCGTGGCAATATTTCTAGACAAGAGGTCTGTCCTTGCCTTTGCGATATGTCCTCTGATATTTGCCATCCTGGCGTCAAACATAATCTTCTGGAGTTTGGCCTGTGTCTCCTTGTTCAGTTTATCAATCGTTTCAGACTGCTTCTTCAATGCGTCTTCCGATGCTTTACCCTGATTCTTCATCGCCTTTGAAGTAGCAGACATTTCTTTCTTGAAAGCGTCCTCAAGTGCGTTCAGTTTATGATATACAGCATTAACAGTCTTAATAATCTTCTGATAATCGGCATCCGGCTGAAGTGGAGCAGCTTTTGACTCTTCCTCTATTTTTGCAGTCTCTGCCTCAGATCCTGAATCTCTGAACGTAGTTTGCCAGCCTCCTTCTCGACAAGGATCGACATCAGACCAAAATAACCGGCAGCTAAGAAAATAACAAGCACAACTATTATTGCCCTCACATTATCCCCCTCGTCTTCAAAGACCTGTCATCTCATTTCCTGGACTTCGCGGTTACCTTTTTAGTTTTTTTCTTAACTGTTGGTTTCGGTTTGCCTTCGAGTTTAGTTATCTGGGCCTCGAGCTTTTTGATTCTGTTTATTATCAGTTTCACAGTGGTATCGCGCATGGGATTCTCGGTTTTGGAACTCAATCCGTAAACCCTTCCGCCGAGTTCTGTCATCCACTCATGGACCTTTCTCTTGAGTTCAAATATCTTATAACGCCTCTTTCCCTCTTCTGTGAGTTCCTCTGCCTTTTCCTTTACAACTGCAGCGCCTTCTTTGACTACCACCATTCCCTCTTTTATCCCTTTTTGCAGTTCCGTTTTAATCATTCCCCAGTCTATACCCTCCTTAACCCCCTTCTGCAGATCCTTCTTTACTTTTTCCCAGAAACTCATGACTTCCCTCCTATAGTTTATTTTTTTGCTGCTTTAGCCTCCAAAGCGGTTGTGACTCCCTCTTTCTGAGCATTGACCTGCTCCTTCATGGTTTTTAAATCATCATATGCCTGCTTTATCTGCTGTGACTGCAATTTATCCTTTATGGTTGCCATGTCGACTTCCCACTTCCCAATCATATTCTGGATCTCTTCACGATTAATCGGAGCTTTTTTCTTGATTGCCTTTGCTACCGAGGTCTTCAAATCGTCCAGCTCTTTTTGAACCTCCTGCATCAATTTTTCAGCCTCTTCCTTCATCTTTACCTTATTGGGTTCAACAAGCGAAACAGCCTGCTGGGCAAGCTTTACTGTCTCCTCTGCTGCCACTTTTGCTTCCTTATACTTTTTAACGGCAACGAAGTCTTTTGCCTTTTTCAGAGATTCCTCCGCCTTTGTGAAAACATCCTGTACATAAAGGGCAGCCTCTTTCTGCCTTGCCTCATCCACTGCCTTTTCCGCCTTTATAATTTCCTCGGTCGGCGGCTTTGCACATCCGAGAATAACCGAACAGAACAAAACCAAACTTAAAACTAAAAACCAGTAAAAGTATTTTGTCTTTCTCATCTTTCCCTCCTGTAAAATATTTTTATAACTGTCGTTTTTTAAAGTATAGAAACTTAAAAGTGGATAGTCAAGAAAAATCAATGCAGTAGGGTATAATACAATTATGAGATGGGATGGAAAGGGATCGGTCATTGACATATTTTATGCCTCATTGAAGGCTGTAGACCCCTATAATACAGTAAAACTTTATACAAAGAGAATACGTTCTATTTATCAGGACGGCAACTTCAAAAGGCTCATCGTCATAGGCCTTGGAAAGGCAGCATGCACTATGGCAAGGGCAGTGGAAGATGATTTATCGGATCTGATAGGTTCCGGGATTGTGATTACAAAATATGGACACAGCGAAAAACAGAGCATAGAACACAGATCACAGAATACAGACAGAGTAAAGAAGATTAAAATCTTTGAGGCCGGGCATCCGGTACCAGATGAAAACGGATTAAGAGCCACGAAGGAGATAATAAGACTTCTTAAGGGTGCAGATGAAGATACCCTTGTAGTGTGCCTTGTTTCAGGCGGAGGTTCTGCACTCCTTGTATCTCCATATGAAGGCATCTCTCTTATTGAAAAACAGAAAATTACAGAGTTACTCCTTAAGGCAGGCGCGGATATATATGAACTCAACACTGTTAGAAAACACATCTCAAAAGTAAAAGGCGGAAGACTTACAGAGATTGCATATCCTGCAAAAGTAATATCACTGATACTTTCAGATGTAATAGGAGACAGGCTCGATGTAATTGCATCGGGACCAACATCGCCCGATAAGACAACATTTAATGATGCATTAAGGGTTTTAGAAAAATACAGGTTGATCAATAAAGCTCCGGGAAGCATAATCGAAGTTTTGCAAAAAGGAGCAGAAGGCGCAATAAATGAGACACCAAAAGAGGGAAACACAATCTTTGGAAATGTAGAAAATATTATCATCGGCAGTAACAGGACTGCCCTCGATGCTGCAAAGCAAAAAGCAGAAGAATTGGGTCTCAATGCAGAGATAATATCTTCTGAATTGACAGGTGATGCAAAGGATGCTGGAAAATGGCTTGCAGAAAGAGTTCGGAATTGCAGAAGAATGGAAGCACAAAAACCGATATGTTTTATATCCGGAGGAGAAACGACTGTTACTGTTAAAGGCACCGGCCTCGGTGGAAGGAATATGGAACTTGCCTTATCATTTGCAATGGAGATCGAGGGCATTGACGGTATTACACTACTTTCAGCAGGAACAGACGGAATAGATGGGCCCACAGATGCAGCAGGGGCGATTGTGGATGGGGAAACGGTTAAGAAGGCAAGGGCAATCGGGTTAAATCCAGAAGAATATCTATATAGCAATGATTCTTATAATTTCTTTAAAAAAATCGACGGACTATTCATCACAGGACCTACAGGGACTAATGTCATGGATATACAGATTACGATTATCAGGTAACAATCACAAAAAACGATTCTACCACAATAACCAAAAATCTTTTAAAATGCTATAATTTAAACATGAGGTTTTTGATGCCAAAGGTAGAGATACCAGAGGTTGTGACAAAAAATGCTATAGAGGCATTCAAGGAGGCATTAATCTCAAGACTCTCTGAAAGGGTTTTAAAAATAGTATTTTTTGGCTCACGAATGAGGGGGATATTTGGTCCTGAATCAGATATCGATCTATTCGTTGTGTTGAGTGAGAAGAACAAGGAGATAGTTGACACGATCTATGAGATCTCAGATGCAATCGAAAATAATATTCTCCACTATGAGATACCTTTTAGCATCCATATTTTAACAAAGAACGAGTATGATAGACTTAAGGATTCAAAAAGCCAGTTTATAGAAGAGATAGAAAAAGAAGGGATAACCATATATGAAAGAGTCTCTCAGTATTAAAGATAGACTTTCGCTGGCAGAGTATCGTAGAGAGATAGCTATTGAAAGGCTAAAGGCAGCAGAGATACTATTCAGGGAAGGACTCTATAATGATGCCATATCTAAGGCATATTTTGCCATCCATGCCATATCAAGGTCAATTCTTATACTCTATGACATAAGGGCATCAACACATGAAGGTGTAAAGACCATGTTCTCAAAGCAGTTAATAAGGGAAGCAAAGTTGATGCCTCAGGACTTTGCTAAGAAGTACTCAATCTTGAAGGCATTAAGGGAGGATGCTGATTATGAGGACTTCATAAGATACTCAAGAGAGGATTCAGAAGAGGCACTGAAGATAGCACGGGAGTTTCTGGAGAAAGGCTCGGAATGCATAAAAAAGATTATGACACAGATTTGACACAAAAAGTTTTCAATTTTCCTCATAAATTAATCCCATGAAAAAACTCGTCATTTTCACTGATCTCGATGGCACACTCCTTGATAATAGATATTCTTTTGAAAAGGCATTGCCTGCACTGCAATTGCTGAAAGAAAAAGACATTCCCCTTATTATCTGCTCAAGCAAGACAAGGAAGGAGATAGAGTATTACAGGAGAAGACTTGATAATCATCATCCATTCATTTCAGAAAATGGAGGAGGGATATTCATACCAAAAGACTATTTTGACTTTCAGATCCCGAAATTCAAAATCGAAGAAAATGAAGAATATCTGATAATCAGACTCGGTGCGAGATACCCTGACCTGAGAAGAGCGATAAAGGAGTTGCAGAATGAAGGCTTTGATATAAAGGGCTTTGGAGACATGACTGTAGAGGAACTTGCAGACATAGCGAATATGAGCATTGACGAGGCAATGATGGCAAAGGAAAGGGATTTTGATGAGCCGTTTATATTTAAAGGAGATGATGTGAAATTAAAGAGACTTCTTGAATCCATTAATGCAAAGGGATTTAATTACACTCAGGGCAGATTTCACCATATCATGGGTAAGAGTGATAAAGGGAATGCTGTATCCATACTTAAAGACCTTTATAAGGAAAAGTTCGGTGATATCAAAACCGTGGCAATAGGTGATAGCCCTAATGACATTCCGATGCTCGAAAAGGTCAACTACCCGATAATTGTTCAGAAGCCTGATGGAAGTTACGATCAAAGAATAACGATGCGGAATTTGATAAAGGCAGGTGGCATTGGACCGGAAGGATGGAATAAGGCTATTTTAGACATTCAGACTTCTGGATTATTGCAATCCTAAAAATGGTCAATAGTAATAAACTTTTTTCATCAGAAATACTGAACAATATATCTTATTGCGACAAATATTATAATAATACTGAGCATCAATTTTATAAAGTTCTGCGGTACAAACTTCTGGAACCTTGAACCAAGATACATCCCTATAAAGCCACCAATACCAAATAAAACTCCCAGTGGCCAGTCAGGCATTGCAGAAACTCCACCGGCTGCAGGAATAATGCTGAAAAACAGTGCGCCTGCAAGGGAAGTTATAAAAGTTCCCATCAATGCAGCGCCTGCAATAGTATAGATAGGTAGATGGAAGACAGCCACACAAAAAGGAGCGATGATTGACCCCCCACCTATTCCATATGCACCGCCGATGATCCCCACCACAAGGGCAAGGCTGAACATGCCAATGGTATTGAAAGAGAACCTTTCTCCCCAGAATTCGTATTCTATTTCCTTTAATGAAACAGCTATTGTCTTTACCACTGCCTCAGCAGGCAAACCCGCTACTATTGTTGAAGCCTGTTGCTGCCTTATCTCATTCGTCCTTGCCTTAAACTTCTCTTCCAAAGCCTTTGATGCAAAGGATTTTTTATTCCTGATCAGAATCTCTTTTAAAAGACGAGTCCCTATGTAAAAAAAAACGCAGCCAACAAAGAATTTAAATGCCCTTGGGTCGGGGAGATACAAAACCCTTACATAGTAGCCAAGGAAGACGCCGGGCAGTGTGCCTGCAACAACTACCCATGTCAAAGGCCATGCCATCCGGCCTTCCCTGATGTAGCGGTAAACACCGCTCGGTATTGCCACAATATTAAAGACATGATTTGTGCCGCTTACCGAAGGAGCAGTATAATTCAAAACACTCATCTGAAAAGGCAGGAGGAGGAATGCGCCCGAAATGCCGCCCATTGAAGTAAAGAAAGAGATAATCATAGCCACTAAAGGCGGAAAAAGTATATTGGTCTTGACACCTGAAACAGGGAAGGTGACATTTAAAAAATCCATTAAGAACGCCTCTGTTTTTCAATTTTATAAATCAGAAACCTTCCTATTATTAACCCGAGGAGTGCACCAGCCAGCACATCGGAAGGGAAATGGGCACTATCCTCTATTCTTTCAAATCCTATCCATGTGGCAAGACTATAGAATAGAATCCTGTATTTAGGATAATAATTTGACAGGATACTTGTCAACATAAAGACAAAGGCTGTATGTTCTGATGGAAAGGAGGAATAGACATACTTAAAGGAAGGTCCTGTGAATACCGCATCATAACCGAGTTTGGGCCTTGCCCTACCAATGAGGTGTTTTATCTGTACTGCCATGCCAGTCACAATAACTCCTGTGATGAGAATCCTCCAGAGGTCCCTTTTTAAAAATCGCCCTCCAATGACAAATATAACGACAAGCACCACAAAACCATAATAAAGGATATTTACCACAGGGTCGAGGGTAATAAGAAATGAATGAATCTCTGAATGGAAGGATTTAAAAGCATTAAGATAGAGCATTATTGCCCTGTCAAGATATAAAAAGAATAATGGCAGGGTGAGAGCGGCGTATATGAGCACCCTATTTTCTCTTAAGAATCGCATACCTTCCATCTGACTCCAGTAGACTGAAACCCGAATCCCTCAGGGTTTCGATATCCTTTGCCCTCGCAATCATGAGCCTGTCATTAACAGAAGTGAGTTTATCCCTGTCTCTCACCATTATAACCCTGTGGTCAGAATAAAATACTATACTCGGGTTATTTATTCCATAAGCAATTATCCTTTCATCTGACCTGAGTCTCTCCTTTGCATATAGGTATTGTCAAGTCTTTTCTGTAAATTCTCTCAAGGGCATAATTGTCAATGGTTTCCACGGCTTTTGATTAAGCTGCAATCCTCTCAAGTTTTGATACTTTTATGCCTGCAAGGATTGCCCTTGCCTCCTTTGTCATATCCACTCCATACCATCTGAGTTCTTTCATCTGCCACCATACCATCATTAATGCCCTCCCCTCATCCTTAAACCTTCCAATCCCCTGACCTGCTCCCCATTTTTTGGAACAACAAAAATACGAATATAATTAAAAAGAAGGAGGGATTAATTATGAAACAGACAAAATTTCCTGTAGAAAAAATTATCCAGATTCTCTCAGAAGCAGAACTTCCAGGCAATTCCATTGCAGAAGTCTGCCGTAAAT
>FWWM01003849.1_pt1 | contig 26588 bp, 23 predicted proteins | sample 2228351 | NCBI WGS metagenome assembly FWWM01 (sample SAMEA103939774, study PRJEB20133) | metagenome
TGCTGAATGAGCGCTTGCGCGATGCATTGGAGATGGTGCACGGGCATGAGGAAAACGGCTGCGGGCAAGGCTGCCGCTATGGGCCACTCAGCCGCTGACGGTTTCCCTGCAGTGGCGCCGGTGAACACGCCGAAGGCGCGCGCCAACCCACGAAAAGTCAACGGAATTCCCGCACTGGCGGGAGCGGCAATGGCAGAACTGACACCTGGAACAATCTCTACTTCCAAACCGGCTTCCACCAAAGCAAGGGCTTCCTCGCCACCCCGTCCGAAGACAAACGGGTCGCCCCCTTTCAATCGCACGACGATTCTTCCCGCTTTGGCTTCTGCAACCATCCGTTGGATAATCGCTATCTGCCGAGCATCGCTATCGTCACCATGTTCCTTGCCCACATACTCGCACCGTGCAGTGGGAGACGCGTATTCCAAAACCGCCGGGTGAACGAGGCGGTCGTAGAGCACCACATCGGCTATCTGCAAGCATCGGATGGCTTTGACGGTAAGCAGTTCGGGGTCACCGGGACCAGCGCCAACCAGATACACCTTACCCGCCATCGTTCTCCGCTCCTTTCGCCTGCTCCAACAGGCGCAAGAATAATTGGGACGCTTCTTCCGTGCGCCCTTGACGAACCAGTTCAGGGATGGGCGACGCCATCACCTGCTCCCAAAACTGACGGCGCTTTTGATAGCCGTTAAGTTGGGCTTTCACCAACTCCCTTTGCTCACCCAGAAACTGAGCAACGGCAGCAACAGCATCGTTCAGAATGTGTTGGCGAATTTGGTCGCGCAACTGTTGGGCAATCAGAGGGCTGAAGCCCGAGGTGGAAACAGCGATGATGATGGGACCGTTTTGGGCAACAGCAGGGGTGATGAAATTGCAGCGCTCAGGGTCATCTACGGCGTTGAACAGGCGGTTCTGGCTGTCCACCAAAGCGTAAAGTTGCTGGTGAAGGGCTGGGTCGTTGGTTGCGGCAATGACGATGAAACGCCCTTGCACATCCTCGGGTCGGCACGAGCGCGGGAGCCAACGAAGGAGCCCTTGCTCGCTCCAAGTGCGGATTTTTTCGGTAACGATGGGCGCGACCACGGTGATAGCAGCGCCAGCGCGCAAGAGGGCTTCCACCTTCTCCGTCGCCACTTCTCCCCCACCGACTACGAGGCAATCGCGTCCTGTCAAGTTGACAAGGATGGGATAGTAGCCCATGCTCGCTTACACCTCCGTCCCCTCACAGTGGGAGGGGAACCAAGCACTCTATCTTTGCCATCCAAACTTGCTGCTCCGAACCGGCGCATCCGTGTTGCCTGGTTGCTGAACTGCTTGTTGCTCCCTGCAACAGCGATTCAATTGGTCGCGTTTTAAACGGAGCGTTCCGCTGCTTGATGGTATCCGACTTCCACAGGCTCATCGGCGTAGTCCCCTTTCAACAGTTCGTGGAGTCTCCTTTCGGCGAGAGTTTCTTTGAGCGCATACGCCAATACAACAACAAGTGCCACCCACAGCCCACCATAAGCCCACATCTTGACCTCTTCGGAAACCCCAAGCGCTAAGAGCAATGAGCGTGAGTTCGTTAGCAAGATGATACCGCCGACCATCGCTCCCAGCATGCGTGGAGGCAAGACTTTGACCAACCAAGCGGCAATTGGTGCGGCGACTATCCCTCCAAGCATCAAGGTGCTAACCCATAGCCAATGAACAGGCTTGAAGCCTATGAACAGGGCAAATCCTGTTGCAGCCGACAGAGCAACTGCAATTTCGCTGGTATTGACGGAGCCGATCACTTGGCGCGGCTCCAATTCGCGACGGAGCATTAGCAGTGGTGTGGTGATGGGACCCCAACCGCCACCACCCACCGCGTTAGCGAAGCCAGCAAAGAAGCCCAATGGCACGAGAAAGCGTCGCAGGACAGGTCTGTGTGGTGGGCAGTCTGTCGGTTGGGCGAAAAAGAGACGCACCAAGAGGTGCACGCCGAGGACAAGTAGAAACGCTGATAACAGCGGCTTAATGGCTTCCCCAGGCAAGTTAGCCAGAAAGAAAGCACCCGTGAACGCGCCTGCCGAACCAGAAAGGGCGAGGGGACGAACCATATGACGGTCAATATTGCCGAACCGCCAATGGGCAATCGCCGAAGCCGCTCCTGTGACTATCTTAGCCAGATTCACTGATGCAGACGCTGCTGCAGGGGAAAGCCCATACAGGAGTAAGAGCGACATGGATGTTATCCCGTAACCCATACCTAAGGCGCTGTCCACCAGTTGCGCCAGAAACCCCACAAACGCCAACACAAGCAATTGGTGCATCAGGCTTCCCTCCTTTGGAAGGCTTGGAGAAGGACTTGGGCGACTTCGGGGCGGGTGAACTCAGAGGGTAGGGGCAATCCCTCGCTCAACCGCCGTCGCACTTCTGTCCCACTCAGGTTCACATGGTCCTCGTCCCCGTGAGGACAAGTCTTGACAGAAGCCATCCCGCCGCAACGGAGGCAGTAGAAGGTCTGGTCAAAGAACAGCGGTGTGATGCCCAACTCGTCAGGCGTGAAGAGGTCAAAAATGCGATGGGCATCGTAGGGACCGTAGTAATTGCCGACGCCAGCGTGATCGCGACCCACAATGAAGTGGGTGCAGCCATAGTTGCGGCGAACGATGGCGTGGAAAATGGCTTCTCGCGGTCCCGCGTAGCGCATCGCTGCTGGGTTGATGGCTAACACTACTCGGTCGGCAGGGAAGTAGTTTTCCAGCAGCACCTCGTAGCAGCGCATCCGCACTTCGGCAGGAATGTCGTCGGACTTTGTCTCACCGACGATGGGATGGATTAGCACGCCATCCACAATTTCCAGTGCGCACTTGATGATGTATTCGTGGGCTCGGTGGATGGGGTTGCGGGTTTGGAAGCCGACAACGGTGCGCCACCCACGCTGCTGGAACAGCGCCCTCGTTTGCGTCGGCGTCAAGCAATACTTTGCGAATTCTCGGTGCTCGGGAAGGCGCAACACTCGCACTTCGCCACCCAAATATGCCTCAGGCTGAGCATACAGGGCAGCAACGCCAGGATGCTTCTCATCCGTCGTGCCGAACACTTTCCGAGCCTCTTCTTCCTTGTCGTAGGTGTAGCGGTCGCGAACAAGAAGCACTGCTAAGGGCTTGCCTTCAGGATCTGTCAAGCCGACAGGATCGCCCTCTTTAATCGTGCGAGCGATTTCGGACGGCACCGCCAAAGTGATGGGAATGGTCCATGGCGTTCCGTCGCTCAAACGCATGTCGTTTAGCACGCTTTCGTAGTCTTCACGGGTCAGGAAGCCATACAAGGGCGTGTAGCCACCGTTCCCCAAAAGTTCCACATCGGACACTTGGCGCCGCGTTAAAGAGATGCGTGGCAAGCGATGAAAAATCTCCAACCAGTGTTCGCGCTCCGCACTGCTAACCAGCAATGGCTTTAACGTCAATCCTCTCACTCCTTTATCCGAGTTTTTTGGTCGGAAAACATTATAACACAGCAAGGAGGTGCCGTCAAGCCCTGGTGGGTGCGGGATGGGAGCGAATGCGTCATTCTGACCGCAAATTGCCGCAAAAATCCTGCCCCGCCAAACTTGACGGAAATCAAAACGGTGGGGTGACAAACCCTCTAACGGCTGCTTGCTGACGGTTTTGAAGTGCCTTTTTCAACACCCAGATTAGCAATGCGGTGGTCATTTTCCTGCCCTCGCCTGCGTTCCCTTCTTGGCAGCGCTGGGGTTGACGCTTGGGAAATCCTGTGGCAACCTTTAGGTGTCCAAAGACCTAAAAGAGGGCGCTTTGGTGTTGCATTTGGCAGCGGAGGACACTTTTGCGGGAAAGGAGGGCATCACGTGCGCTTGCGTTGGTGGTGGGTTTGCGGATTGGCGGGCGTGTTGCTGACATCAGGTGTGGGAAGCGCTGAGCCATCTTCGTCCTCTTCAAGCCATCCATTGGTCGCAACCGCTCGCCGCTATTTAGGCACGCGCTATCGCTATGGTGGGTCGTCACCTTCGCGCGGTTTTGACTGCTCAGGTTTCGTTTACTACTTGCTGAGCCGACACGGCGTCCGCGCGCCCCATTCGGCAGCGGCGCTGTTTCGGATGGGCAAACCTGTCTCTCGCTCGGAATTAAGACCAGGCGACTTGGTGTTTTTCCGCAACACAGCCCGTCGCCGAGGCATTACTCATGTGGGCATTTACATCGGCAACGGCAAGTTCATCCACGCATCCAGTGGGCGCAGGCGAGTCACTATCACCAGTTTGAGCGACCCATACTACGCTGCCAGATATGCTGGTGCTCGTCGGTTGCCGCTGCGAAAAGGCACGCCTCAACGCTGAAGAGGAACGACTGGCTAACGGTTCGCTCCGCTGCTACCATTGAAACGGATTTATGCGCCAATCCTGAAAGCAAGGGAAGGTCTATGCGGAGGGCGCACTGGCACCCTGAGGAATTGATGGTGCAATTGCGGCGATGGGTGAAGGAAGGGTTAACTGTCGTAGGCGTAGACGAAGCGGGGCGCGGTCCGTTAGCCGGTCCCGTCGTGGCAGCCGCCGTGATTTTGCCTCCCCCCCTGCTCCTCGCCGAGCCACCGTTGTTTCAGGACAGTAAACGCTTAAGCCCAGAAGAACGAGGGCAGTTGTTTTTGCTGCTGAGACGAGAAGGGGCAAAATTTGCCTTAGGCTACGCTTCCCCTGCAGAAATTGACCAACTTAACATCCGTCAAGCCACAGCGTTGGCGATGCGGCGAGCCTTAGCGCGTTTGGTTGCTCGTTACCCCTCCCTGCGCGTTGACCTTGCTTTGGTGGATGGGGACAACTTGGGCGATTTGGGTGTGCCTTGTCAGTTCATCGTTGCTGGTGACGCCATTTGCCCCCTCATCAGCGCTGCCAGCATCGTGGCGAAGGTGATTCGGGATCGCATCATGGTTGCCTATGATCGGCGATACCCGCAGTATGGTTTTGCGCAACACAAGGGCTACCCAACAAGGCAACATTTGGAAGCCCTCCGCCAGTTTGGACCGTGTCCTATCCATCGGCTTAGTTTTGCTCCCGTGCGTTTGATTTGTGCAACTCAAGAACCATCGGCAGGAACAAAACGGCGAAGGGGCACTAAGCGCACGGGACCCAGCAATCCTGAGGGCAATGGCTCCCAATCGGCAGCGCTAAAGGGTTGGTAGCGGATGTTGACGAAGAAGAACTGCTGCCAGGGCACGCCGCGCTTATCCATATCAGCAATGCGGTTCGCCATTAGGTTCGCTACCTCTACCACCAATTTGTTGTCTTTCGGCTTCAATTGCTCTCTGGTCACCAAGATGCGAAAAGGTGCTGCAATCAAAGTTCCCATCAAGCGCTCGTTCAACCACACTCGCGCACTATAGCAAACGGTGCCTAAATCCAGCCACCACGCATCTGCGTCAGTAGAAGGCAGGTCAAACATGAGGCGATAGCGTGCAGTGCCCGAAAAGGCTTTGAGGAGGTTGGGGTCATCGTGGTTCCACTCGGTCCAACTACTCAAAATGCGCACTTCCGTCGGTTTGGGCAAGCATGGTCCACCTTCTACGAACTCCACTTGCCAAACACCTTCCAACGGGAAGGAAGCGTCTTCGGCTTTCCAGTAGTCCCACGACAAGCCCTTGACTTCTCTCATCAGCGTGCGCACGATGACAGATTGGCGTGGCGACAGTTGTAAGTAAATCTCAGGAGCATCGTTGCGCTGGCGAACAGCCGCCAAACCGCAGCGCTCGTGCATAGGGTCAAAAAGCACCGCTGCTTTGGCAGGGACCCCGAGAGGCACCCATCCCTCAAAGGGTTCGGAACCGAGGTTGACGATGAAGTAAACGAACCGTTCGTGCGATTCCTTTCGTCGGATGAACCGTAATCCCCAATCGGTCATCGGTTCGCGAGGAATTCGGGCAACGGCGAGCAGTGACGGCAAGTCATGGCTGAGCAGGAAGCGTCCTTTTCCTATCTGGGCTTCCTTGACATTGGGTGCTATTGGGCGGAGGGCTTGCTCCACTTGAGAGCGCAAGACAGACAAGCGCTGTTGTCTCTCTGAAAGGTTACTCAGTCCGGGCACATCTTGGGGCAAGTCACCTAACACCAACACGGTCGCGCCTTGCCTTGTTAGTTGAAGGATGCGTTCAAAAGTGTCAACGGGTATCAAACGACAATGCGCTAAGAGCAGCGCACGATAAGTGCTGATTGGCGTTTGGAGCGCGTTTTCAGCGACCGTCACCACTTTTGCCAACATGCGGTCGGAAACGAAGTCAAAACTGTAGCCACGCTCCCACAGGTGCAAGGCAGCCTGAGTGAAAGCGGGCAAGTTTCGCTCCAACCACTCCCCGTTGGCAATCAAAAAGTGAAGATAGCCACGAGTCCCTTCCTCTGTCGCCCACAGGTCAAAGACGGGGAAGTAGAGCAGCAAGTTGTTGTCGGGCTGACCCAACTGTAGGAAGGATTGGCAGCGAGCGATGTAGTTGTTCAGTGCGGGAAAGTGTTCCCAGAAAGTGTTGGTGGGACCAAAGTGGGTGGAAGCGTAAAACAGCCAACCCGGCCACGGCGCGTCTTCAGGGGAGAAGGGGATGCCGTGGTAGAAGATGTGATTGATGCCCGCCAAAAACAACAAGTCTGCTTGAGCCTTGACATGCTCTAAGGGGACGCAGAAGTGCTCGCCCAGCCAAGTTGCCGTTTCGTTAGCACACAAGCGCTTCCCTGTCACATGGGCAGCAGAGGAAGCGAACTTCAGGAAGAGGAAGAGAGTTCTGGGATCGCTCCTCCCTCGTTGGACATCCCCTCTCAGGGGACGCAATCCTGCCAGTTGTAAACAATCAGGACCGAACAGTTCGCTTTCAGGAATGTCCGCTGCGGCATAGAGGTCCAACAAATTGCCAGGTGAACCATGGGCTTCGTAGCGGACGAGGAAACCGTGTTGGTGAGCCCATCCCACCCACGGCAACGCATACTCTTCCAGCATCAGTTCGTCAATCGTTTGGCGGAAATCGGAGCGGACACGCGTTACCAGAACGGAGGGCGCATCGCCCACTAATGCGGGTAGGTAGTGCCGCAGGTCGTAACCGCGACGGCGGCGAAATTCGTCCAAGAGGTTGTCCGTCCAATTTTCACCCATCACTTCAAACGAGTCGTGGTAGATAGCCCGCACTTTCAAATCGGTCAAGTCATTTAGGTGGCGGAATGCTTTGTTGAAGGGTGTCAAGTAGTGCATCAACGCGCGACGGGAGAAGAAGTCCATCACATAACCTTCGCCCCCGGGCGCTGCTCGCTTGACTTTCATCCCATGTAGGATTTGGAAAACAGCGTAAATTTTCCACTCACCTTGTGGGGGCGACCAGTGAAGTTGCTTTGTTTGCAAATCCACTTTCTCTGCAAGGTCTATCACCTGCCCATCAGAGGAATAAGCCACCAAAGCGTGAAGAATGGCGTAAGGTTGGTCAGGGAAAAGAGGTTCTCGCAGTTGTTCGCCTGAGCGCAGGGTGAAAGTGCGAATGAGCACACGCTTTGCTGCCGTCGTTTCGTCAACCCACGGACCGCCCAGGTTCCAACCAGTGCCCAAAGTCATGTCCACGCCGATGTCCAAGCGCTCGCCCTCTTGCAAAGTGTGTGCAAGCATTTGAAGCCATTGGGAACTGAGGAAGGGAATGTAGCGCTCTTCTGCCCCTTGCGCGCCATAGATGGGAATGATGTGAGCGCCTCCCAAACCGACTTGTCGGAAAAGGCTTAGGTGGCGGGAGATTTCCGCTTCCGTCACTGCGCTGCCCAACCACCACCAATACACCCAAGGGCGCGCCTCTTGACGCACAGGCACCCAAGCAAAAGGGTCGTTTTCGGATGCGTGCAAAGAGGCAGAGAGCAAACAAGCCATCACCGCCAACAGCGCTGCAGAGAGACGGAAGGAAGCATGGGAGGGGAGTGCAAGCAAGACGCTTAAGATTCCCAAGAATGCCGCCAACCCACAAGCCTGTTTGCCCATCTGTTTTCCACCTCCGTCTTTAGCGTTGGCACCAAGTAATTTTGCGGTGCACTGAACAGCGCTGTGGTGGTGTCGCTTTCCTACCACTGCTCTAAACGGCAGGGTGAAATCGGTCAAAATTGGCGGCAAAAAGCGGTAAACTGGCGCCTTGCCATCTCTTGACAGGTGTCCCTGCGCTGTCATAATTATGAAACGGCTCATATGAAGCGTTTCATATTTGGATGGGAGGGTATGGAATGCCGACTTTAGCCGATGTGGCACGAAGGGCAGGCGTGGCACTGTCTACGGTTTCGGCGGTGCTCAACAACCGCTCAGACTGCTTTGTGTCTAAAAAGACCCGCCAACGCATCCTCAAGGCAGCGGAGGAACTGGGTTACCGCCCCAACTACCTCGCTCGTTCCCTCGCCAAAGGTAAGACGGAGACCATCGGCTTGGTGATTTACGAAGTTTCTAACCCCTACTTCGCTTGCCTTGCGGACGAAATTGAGCGACATGTGCAGCAGGCGGGATATCAGTTGCTCCTCTGCACGAACCGAGGGGTGGGTGAGATTGATGACCGTTCCAACTTGGAACTTTTGAGCAACCAACGAGTAGATGGCATTTTGCTGTGGGCGAGTCGGTATCCCCCAGAGGGTTACACCGTCCCTCTGCCTAAAAAAGTCAAGTCACGCCTCCCCATAGTGGTGTTGGGCTACCGCACATTGGACAAAACGGACTATGTAGCAATAGACCGCGAGGCGGGAACTTATCAAGCCACGAAACACCTTATCGGATTGGGGCATCAACGCATTGGTTACTTGGCTCCCCCTTGGGGGGCAACGCCTGATCACCCGAAATTCGCAGGGGTGCGGAAAGCCCTACAAGAAGCCGGCTTGCCTGAACCCGTTATCATCCTCTCTGAAGGACACACGAGGGAAGCAGGGCGTTTAGCAGTGAAGCGCTTCTACGAGGAACACTCCTTACCGACCGCTTTGGTATGCTACAACGACCTGGTTGCCATTGGTGCCTACCGAGGCTTGCGGGATTTGGGGCTGCGTGTTCCAGACGATGTGGCGCTTGTCGGCTTTGACGGAATTGAGGAGGGCGAGTATCTTGACCCACCTTTGACAAGCGTTGTCGTGCCAGTGGCAACGCTCAGCCAAAGAGCCGTGGAGTTCCTCTTGCGCCGCATCAACGGGGAAGCAAAGAGTCCCCAGCAGGAAGAAATCGTTCCAGAGTTACTCGTTCGCGGTTCCTGCGGCACAAGGGAGAACGAAGGGGGTGAGAGAGCAGAACAGGTGACGAAACACGCAATCACCTTCAACAAAGCGCCCAACCCATAAGCAACCAACACCTTTAAACGAAGGAGGGGAAACGAGATGAAGAGCAAGTCGCAAAATCGGTGGGGCTTCACCCTCATTGAGTTGCTGGTGGTGATCGCGATAATCGCGATCCTTGCCGCCATCCTGTTCCCGGTGTTCAACCGGGCACGGGATAAAGCCCAGCAAGCCGCTTGTGTGTCTAACCTGAAGCAGATCGGTCAGAGCCTCGGGCTTTACATTGACGACTACGACGAGAACTTCCCCTACCAACCCTACTACACGGCACGGTGCGCGTTCTGGTTTGCCGACATGCACTGGCGTGGCTTTGTGAGCAACTTGCTGGTGCCCTACACGAAGAACTTTGAAGTTTGGGTCTGTGAGAAAGGGCCCAAACGCTATGGGTCTAACGCTGCTAACTACAACTGTTCCATCCCGCCTCAGTATCTCGTAAACATTGCCTTCAACTATGTCATCTTGGATGCCCCCAACGCGGTCCTGACCCCCGGTTTCAGCGCTCGTTTGGCTTCCATCCAAGAGCCTGCCAAGTTAGCGGTTTGGTGGGACAACTCCTTCATCTGGATCTACAACAGCGCATCCGTCTCCACCCACCGCTTCTGGAGCCACTTTGTATCCTTCTACGAAGCAGGGAACTTCCGCGTGCGTGCTGGTTGGTGGTCTACTCACTGGCACAACGGGATGAGCAACTTCGGTTATGCTGATGGGCATGTGAAAGCGGGGAAGGTGGGACAGATGACTTGGGCGAACTTCTTCAATGTCTCGCCTGCAGACCCCCGCTACAACTGGTCGGCGCTGCAGCGCCCATGAGGCGATGGGTGAGTTAAACTTTGCGAACGAAGGAGGGAAAAACGAATGAAAGGGGAGCAACGACAAGGCTTCACCCTCATTGAGTTGTTGGTCGTGATAGCCATCATTGCTGTGCTGGCAGCCATCCTGTTCCCCGTTTACTCGCGGGTGCGGGAGAAGTCTCGGCAGGCAGGCTGTCAGTCCAACCTGCGGCAAATCGGCATTGCCATGCGCTCCTACATTGAAGACTACTCCCCCTACTTCCCCTACTCTACTGCCCCTTCCCTGTGCCCTAACATCGTTGGTCAAGTTCTTCGTCCTGGTTGGGTGGGCAATGTGCTCCAACCCTACATGAAGAACATCCAGATGTTCATCTGCCCCAGCCGACGAGCGGTTTGGGTGAACGACATCACCCCCGACCCCAATGACCCAATCAACAACGACCCTAACGATTGCCCGCAAGCGGCATATCAAGTGAGTTACAACTACAACTATCGCGTCTACAACAGTGACCTGCCTGGCTACGACCCACTCGGTTTCCGTGGAGACTTCAGCCTCATTGAGCAGCCTGCTGAGTTAGCCCTTTTCTGGGACAGCACGAACCCGTGGATGATGTGGGGTGGCACCATAACCCTTTGGACGCTTGACATCACCTGGTTTGAGAACAACCAATTTGATCGCACCCACTGGCACAACGAGACCAACAACTTCCTCTTCGCTGACGGGCATGTGAAGGCGATGAAGTTCTCCAACATGACCTGGGGCAACTTCTTCAATTATGTGTCTGGCGACGCCCAATACAGTTACCCCATCACGCGGCGACCGTGAGAATGCGGGAGAGTCGGAGAAGATGAAGCAAGGGAAGCGGCAAGCGTCTCTTCCAACCCTTCCGTGGGTCGGGGAGGGAGGCGACTGGGAGAGTATCGCCCGCATTATTGAGCACCAAATTTTGCCTCGCTTGGATGCCATCGGGGCGCCCCTTTTCCTCCCAGGCGGACAACCCAAACCCCCTAATGTGACTATCCCCTCCATTGAGGGCATGCTCTCTACTCCTTGGCGAAACCCTTACCCCTTGTTTGCCTATGTGGTGACTGGGAACAGCCAGATGCTTTACAGGGACCAGTGGCTAAGCCTGCCTGCTGGTTGGGGCGTTTTTATCCCGCCCAACACCCCCTATGTTGCCCACGCTGCCCTCAACGACCAAATTTCCGTGTGCGATGTCCTTTCCATCGCTGTGTTCACTTTCGGTGCGTTAGTGCACCGCTGCCGACTCACACCCACGCGGCACTACAAAAGCAGCCATTTTGCTGTCCTCAACCCCGCGCTGTGGGACCTCTGCTCCATGTGGATAGACTCGCTACCCCCTTCCCCCACTCACCAACTCACTCGCAAGGGTTTGCTGTTAGCGTTCTTCAGCCTCCTCCTGCAAACTAATGCCCTGCCCTTCCAAGCCCAGGTGGATGATTTGCTCCCCCCGAATCAACAGCAACTCCCCCTTCCCCTCCAACGCGCCTTAAAGTGGCTCCACCATGCCTTTGAACGCCCTTTTCACCTTGCCCGCCTTGCTCGGCACTGTGGTGTAAGCCCTGCCTACTTGTGTCGCCTCTTCCGAACCTACCTGAACACTACGCCTGTTGGCTATCTAACACGGCTGCGGCTTTATTTGGCAGAACGCCTGCTACAAACAACAGATTTGAGCGTCGCCGATATTGCCTTCCTTGTGGGCTACCACCATGTCACCTACTTTATTCGCCAATTCCGCCGCTTCTATGGATACTCCCCTGCTCAAGTTAGGGGTCAGACCCAAGGGCGGCGGCGTCCCCGCCGCGCCATCCCAGTCGCTTCCCGTTAGGTCAAAATTGTTCAACTTTTGTCGCTATTGTGTCTTGCCCTCTTAGTAGGGCATGACAAGATGACAGTGGGCGTTAAGGCACAAAAATCCCAAAGAGGGAGGGATAGCCTATGACGAAGCGTGTAAAGCAGACGCAGCGTTCGGGCTTCACCCTCATTGAGTTGCTGGTGGTGGTGGCGATTATCGCCATTCTGGCAGCCATTCTGTTCCCCGTGTTCAGCCACGCTCGTGAGAAGGCACGACAAACCACTTGCTTGTCCAACCACAAGCAAATCGGTCTGGGTTACCAACAATACATCCAGGACTACGACGAGGTCTTCCCCCCAGCCGACTACAACACGCCTACCCCGTCTGGAATTGTTCGGATTAACTGGCAGAACTTGGTGGAGCCTTACATCCGCGCCGGAACGCCGGGCGTCAACATCCAAAACGCAAAGAATGACCCTCGTTCGGTTTTCGTCTGCCCCAGCCACGCCAAGCCTGCGGAAGACCCTGCATTTGAGGCAGCGCGTGGACCGGCGGGTTCTCGTCCCTTGTTTAGCTACGGACCGAACGGTTACCTCTGCCCTCGTGGACGAGACAGAAGCCCAACAGACCCGACGAGGATGACCTTCTACTCCCTTGCACAAGTGGCAACTCCTGCCAGTTGTGTGCTCTTGGCACCTCAATATGGTTTGCTGGCTGAGGTCATTGGACGAGATGACCGCTATGCCCTCAACTACACTTCCGAAACCAATTACATGCATGGTCGCCGCCGCCACTTTGTTGGCGAAAACCACACCCATGTAGATGGACATGCGAAGTGGTATAAGGCACCTCCTGAGTATTGGCAGCAAAGTTTGTCTGGCGTTTGTTGGCAATCTCCTCGTCGTGGAGCCCGATATGCTAATTGCAGTGGCTGGTTCTGGGCACCTACGGACTAATCGGAGACCTATGAATACAAAGGGCAGGGGGAGACCCATCCCCTGCCCCATGCATTAGCCACCCACTGTATTTGGCAAACATTTCATGGTCGGGGAGGTTATTCGGTGAAAGCGCCTGAGGCAACAAGTCGTGTTTTGCCGCTCAAGGTTGCTCCTCCTGCTGCAACAGTCATTCGGTGGCGTGCTCTCTTGTTCGCTCTCTTATTGGTGGCAGCATTTACCGCTGCCAGCAGTTGGGCATCGCTGACCCGCTACGAGATTTTGGGCACAGGTTACTTGCCCCGAGGTGTGGTGCCTCTTTTCCTGCTGCTGGTGCTGCTCAACGAAGGGGCACGGTTCTTCTTTCCCTCCCTCGCCTTCTCCCGTTCAGAATTGCTCCTGATTTTCGCGCTCCTCAGCGCCATTGCAGCAGTTTCTGGACAGGAGTTTGCCAATCACTTTTACCTGAACCTCATTGGGCTTGTCTACTACAGTTCTCCACAAAGCCAGTGGTTCGGCAAGTTTACTCCTCACCTACCCGACTATTTGGTTCCCTCGCTGAACTTTCGTGACCCTGCGATTTTGTGGGCTTACGAGGGGATGCCGGCGGGTGCTAAGATGCCGTTAGGCGAATGGTTTGTTCCACTGCTGATTTGGACGCCTTACCTTGTGGGCATTTACGCGTTGTTGGTTTGCCTTTGCCTCATCTTCGCTCGGCAGTGGGAGGAACATGAACGGTTGCTCTACCCACTGACCCAAGTGCCCCTTGAGTTAGCAGGGGTGCAGGAGCGCTCTCCGTTGGCGATTTTCCGCTCCCCTTTGTTCTGGTTGGGCTTTGCCATCGCTGCTTTCCCTTACGCCCTTCGTGCCCTTCACCTTTACTTCCCCATGGTGCCAGACCCCCAACCGCAGCGGAATGCTGGCATCCTTTTTCCCTCGGGGCCCTTGACTGCTTTTAACAACTTGGAGTTGCACTTTTACCCTGAAATGGTGGGCATCGCTTACCTTCTCGCTCGGGAGGTCGGCTTAAGCCTTTGGCTCTTCCCCTTCATCCGACGGAGTGAAATGGCTCTCCGCATAAGCATGGGCATGGACATGTATCATGCTGAGTTCTTCACTTTCCAGTCCGTTGCCACCTACTTGGTCATGGGTGCTTCTTTGGTATGGGTGGCTCGGGGCTACTTGAGGGAGATTGTCAAGACCGCTTTTCAAATGCTGCTGGGAACTGTTGTTCGTCGGTGGCGAACGAGGCTAAACAATGCTGCCGCAACGGAGGCAAAAGCCCTCTTGTGGGGAAGCCTTCTCATTGTCGGTTTGTTGGCGTGGGCGAAATGGGTGGCAGGGGTCGGCATCAACTGGTTCCTGCTGCTCCTTTTGGGGCTTCTGCTCACGAGTTTGGTCGTCGCCCGCGTGGTTGCGGAAGCAGGCGTTTACATCTACTCACCGCCTTTTCGAGTTTACCAAGTGCTGTTTGATGCGTTCGGCAAAGACCGCGTTGGTGCCCGAAACATCGTGTTGTTGACGGCAATGAGTTGGGTGCAAATCCGCAGCACGGCAACGATGGCAACAGGTTATCTCGCCAACTCCCTGCGCCTTGGCTCTGTCGCTAACTTGCCTCGCTCCCAAATGGCGGTATGGATTATCGCTGCGATCGCAGTGGCAATATTGGTTTGTCATGTGGTCGTTCCTGCCGTGATTTACTCCTACAGTGTGAGCAAGTTGAGTTGGTGGGCACAAACCTCGTCGCTCAACACAGCCAATCTTGTTGGGCAGTATCTGACCACTTCTCGTCCCCTTACACCCCATCACTGGTGGGGTCTCATCATTGGCGCCGCCACTTGCTGGCTCCTCATCAAACTGCGCCTAAGTTTTATTGGCTTCCCCCTCCATCCCATCGGGTTCGTCACTTGGTTTGGGTGGCCATTGGATCGCTACTGGCTCTCTGTTTTGCTCGGGTGGATGCTGAAAGCAGCGTTCCTTCACTATGGTGGCTTCTCCGTGTTCCAAAAAGGGAAGCCTTTTGCCTACGGCTTGATTATCGGTGGGACGACCAACTTGACTTTTTGGATTCTGCTCCGCTTGCTCTTCCCCACCAGCGATGTCATCATTCGGGACTGACCAGAGGTGAGAGCGCAATGGTGGGGCGAGTGACTCTCGTTAGCCTTGTTTGTTTCATCGCTCTCTTGACAGGCTGCAAAGAAGCCGTTTCGGAAGGCAAGCCATTACTTGCGGAAGCGCAAGAGGCGTTGAAGAGAGCAGTGCGCTTCTTCCGCACCGAAGTGGCAGTGCACGGCAGTTATGTTTGGCGGTATTCCCGTGATTTGACAAAGCGATGGGGTGAAGGAGAAGCCAGTCCCACTCAAGGTTGGGTGCAGCCGCCAGGGACGCCCTCGGTTGGCATGGCGTATCTACGGGCTTATGAAGCCACCAAAGACCGCTTCTTCTTGGAAGCAGCAATAGAAACGGCTTATGCCCTTGTCAAGAGCCAATTAGCCTCAGGAGGTTGGGACTATCGCATTGAGTTTGACCCAGAGCGCCGAAAACGATGGTTCTACCGAACAGATGTGGAAGCGGGCGAACACGACCCTAAAGGACGGCGGAACTTGAGCATTTACGACGACAACACTACGCAAAGTGCCTTGCGCTTCCTCATCCGCTTGGACGCCACCTTGAAGGGGCAAGATAAAGAAGTTCGCCGAGCGGTGGAATATGGCTTGTCAAAACTGCTGGAAGCCCAATACCCGAACGGTGCATGGCCGCAGCGCTACGATGGGCAACTGCGTGATCCAGAGCAATTTCCCGTCATCTCTGCTCGCATCCCTGCAGATTGGCCTCGCACTCACCCTGGCAAGGGATATCAGTATTGGCACCTCTACACGCTCAACGACGGGGTCTTAGGAACCATCGTCACAACTCTAATAGAGGCTTACCGCACTTACGGCAAACCTGAATATCTCAATGCTTTGCGTAAGGCTGGCGATTTTCTCATCCTTGCTCAGTTACCTGACCCGCAGCCAGTGTGGGCGCAGCAATACAACTTTCAGATGGAGCCAACATGGGCTCGGTGGTTTGAACCCCCAGCGGTTGCCAGCGCAGAGTCGGCAGGTGCGGTGCGAACGCTGGTGGAGATTTATCTCGTCACAGGCGACGAGCGTTACTTGCGCCCCATCCCCCGCGCCCTTGCGTGGTTTGAACGCTCTCGTTTGCCCAACGGACAATGGGCGCGCTTTTACGAGTTGCGAACCAACCGACCCCTCTATGTGGACAAGAACGGCAACCTCACCTACTCTCCCGAAAACGCTCGCGGTAACTACTCGTTTGAGGGGACTTACAACATCCCTCGCCTGTTTGACCTTTACGAACGAGTGAGGCGAGAAGGGCGGGAGAAAATCTTAGCAGAGCGCAATCGCTTGCCAAGCCCTGAAGAATTAGCCCGAAGAGTCCGCGAGTTAGAGCCCAGAGTGCGCCAGATTATCGCTTCGCTGGATGCCCAAGGGCGATGGGTGGAGGGCGATTTCATCAACACGAACACCTTCATCCGCAATGTGGAAACCTTAGCAGACTACATCGCTGCTGCTTCGCAAGGGACATAGTGAGAACTCTCTCCGCCTCCCTCCGAAGGCTTACGGAAGCCGGTTGTCTACAGGGACGAGGTTGCTGAAGGTTTTGACTTCTGCGATGCTTTGTTGGACGGCGAAGGCACGCTGTCCACTCTGGCGCATCGCTAACTCCGCTAAACAAGCGATGGCAAGGAGAATGGATTGACTGGTCAAAAGCAGAAAGAGCCACAAGGGAACCAGCGAACCCGTCCATCCCCACACTGCCCAACAAACCAATCCCGCGAGGAAGTTTTTCGCCGCCGAATGAGCAAAACCGACGAACGGGTTTTGCCCGTAACGAGCAAGGAAGGTCAACAAGGGCAAATCCCGCAGCACAGTGAACACGCGCATTAACCCATACTTGGACTTGCCAACCATGCGGGGGCGGTGGTTGACCACGATCTCTGAAATTTGAGCACCTTCCGCTGCGCAATAGATGGGCATGTAGCGATGGTTTAGCCCTTTTTCCACGAGCCGGCGGAGCACCCATGCCTGATAAGCGCGTAGCGAACAACCCAAATCGTGGACTTTAACCCCTGTTGCCCATGCGATGAGGGCGTTGGCTACTTTGGATGGGAGCACGCGCAGCCAAGGGTCTTTCCGCTCCTTGCGCCACCCTGACACGACATCAAACCCTTCTCGCAACTTCGCCAGCAGTTTGGGAATATCGGCAGGGTCGTTCTGACGGTCGGCATCCATGAGAACGATGACTTCCCCTTTGGCATGCAAGATGCCCGCAGCAGTTGCGACAGTTTGCCCATAGTTGCGCCGCAAGCGCACCAACACAACCTGCTCCAGCGGGGGCGTTACTTCTGACGCGGCTTGTTCCACTTCTAACGAGGTGCCATCCGTGCTTCCATCGTCCACAACGATGACCTCGGTTGGCATGGGCAACTGTTTGGCAACTTCCGCAATCTCTCGCAACAATGGTGCAAGATTCCCCCGTTCATTGTAAGCAGGGAGCACAACGGACAAACGCTCCATCCGCAACGCAATGACCTCCTTAGCGTCCCTCAAGGTGAGCAAGGAGCAGCAGCGGGTTGATTTCACCGAAAGGAACAGCCAAAACGAAACCGCTATCCCCTTCCCGCCACATCAAAAGATGCTTGTCAGCCACAACGCAGCAATGAAGGCACTTTTTTCCCCACCGCACTTGAGAGCCTGCGTCAACCTTCATCGGCAAAGCGTTGGCATTGAAGTGCAACAGCACGACGGAATGCCCTTGGAAAGCAAACTGATAGAAGCCGACAGGCACACTCAAGCATTGGCAAATCCCTACCCGTTCCCATTGGCGCACTTTTGGGGCAAAGCGCGGTTGCGGCACCTTCAACTGCTCTCCCATGCAACTGATGCTCGCTGAGCACTTAGGATTGAAAACCCAGTCGGGAGGGATGTGGGCATGGTATTGGATGATGCCGAGGGCAACTTGTGGGGTCATGGTAGGCGATCGCCAAAAGTGGCGCACCAATCCGACAGTGGCGCTGGCGGATACCAAAGCAGCGAGCAGGACGCCGAAGAGCAACCATCGTCGCAACCGCGCGTTTTCCCGCACTGCTTTCGCCCATAGGGCTGCCCAGCGGGTTTGTCGCAACCGCTTTTGCACCGCTTGTAGTTGACGGTAGTAATGCCGACATGCGGGACAGAGGCGCAAATGCTCCCACAAACGATGTTGCTCGGATGGGGCTAACTCCCCATCCACCATCGCGCTAATCGCTTCGCGCCACTCAGCGCACCCTGACGGTGAAACGGAAGCATCAAATTTGTCCATCGGCACTCACCGTAGTCACACGAGTCGGCGTCGTTTGGCGTAATCCCACAGCAATCGGCGCAGCATTTCTCGGGCTCGGGACAGGCGGGAGCGGACAGTGCCCAGCGGGATTCCTAAAGCCTCAGCGGCTTCCGCATACGATAGCCCTTCCACATCGCAAAGAAGAACAACTTGGCGGAAGGGTTCGGGCAACTGTTGGAGGGCTCGTGCCACTTCTTCATCCATTGCGCTTTCCAGCACTACCGCTTCAGGAGAAGGGCTGTCATCCAGCAACAGGTCAGTGCCTTCTTCGCTCAGTTCCAACTCCTCCAACAACCCCTCCAGCGAAACGGTTTGGACGCTGCGCTGCTGGTGGCGATAGTGGCTGATAAACAAGTTGAGCAGGATGCGCATCAACCACGCTCTCAGATTAGTGCCTTGTCGGAAGTAGTGGAAGCCTCGGAAAGCGTGCAGGAGCGTCTCTTGCACCAAATCTTCGGCATCGTCCGCTGAAGCAGTAAGCCTCAAAGCAGCCCTTCGTAACTCCTCCCGCAGCGCCAGCACGCTCCGCTCAAATTCGCTGACCAAGCCCGACTGCGGCGCCTGCCAAGATGCCAAATGAGTGCGAGCCATAATTGCTTCACCTGCCTAAGAATAGACAAGCGCCGTTGCACGCTTACGATAAAAGCGCCAACGCTCGCACAACTTCTGGGAGCGGTCCTTCTTTCCACACCCTTTGAGCGGCATCAGGCTCCCCTTGCAACCACCAGACAACTCCCAGCCGCCAGCGAGCCCATGGGCTTCCGAACGCACAGGCGCGTTCATAGGATGCCACAGCGGCTTCCAAACCGCAATACAGCCGTTGGGCTTCAGCCAGTGCCAACCACGCTTCGGCAGAGGTAGGCGCCCGCTTCGTTTCCAACCACGCCAAAGTGACGGTCAGAAGGGACGGAGCGAAGGTGGGGTTAGAAGGTGGTATGGAAGCGAGCCAAGCCAATGCTTCCTCCACGCAATGGAAGGTCGTTGCCCATTTTAGGTCGCCCGTGATCCCCACCATTGGCGCACCACCGAACAACTGCCAACCCAGCGCAAAGGGGTCAGCAAGAACCCCTTCAGGCACAGCAGAGATGTCAAGGGTTGTCGCCACAAGGAACAGTCGGTCATGCAGGTTCTCCAACCTTTGCTGAGCCACGAAAAGGAGGACGAAAGGCTTCCCTGCCCAATCGGAGAGGCGGCGGGGAACGCTGTTGCCCTGCCAAAAGAGCATCTCAGGAACGCCATCCCCCAACTTCAAAGGCAAGTGCAAGGGAACCGTCGGTAGGAAAAGGTGAACCTCTCCTCCGCGTTGTTCCCACCGACCGTGCAGGGCACTGGCGAAGGCGTCCCATCGCACCCACCATTTTTCCCCCTCCATCCGCGCCAAAGGCTCTGAGACACTTAGCGGGAAGGGGGTGCACTCGGTTTCCGTGCACAGCATAAGAGCGTTTAAGGTTGGAGCCTTGTATAGGTGCACCCCTGTCTCCTCAGCCCATCCTGAAAGGGAGCACCACAAGTGCTCATCAAAGAGTTGCAACTGCCAAACGGATGAGACATCTACACCGTTGACAAAGATGCGCATTGGTAACCCACCTCCGTCCCTTCATTTTGCGTCATCTTTACCGTTACATTGCGGAAGAAGCGTTGTCTAAGCCTAATGAGTGAGGTGAAAAGGGCTGCCCCGCACCAGCCCAATGCTTGTGAAACCACGATGGGGCAGTTCGTGCTCAGTGATAGAGCGGTCGGAACTGATGATGACAAACGGGCGCGTCATTCACCCGACGGCGGTCGTCAGTCCGAAAGCAGAACTGGGCGAAGGCGTTGTCATCGGACCCTATTGTGTGATTGAAGACGATGTGGTGATTGGCGACGGGTGCATTCTGGAAGCCTACACCGTCGTGAAGCGCTACACCCGTATGGGCTGCTTTAACCACATTTACCCAGGCACAGTGTTGGGTGGCGAGCCGCAAGACCAGAAGTTTAAGGGGGAAGTCAGTTACCTCATCATCGGTGACCGCAACATTATCCGCGAGCATGTGACTATCCACCGTGCCACAGGCGAGGAGCAAGCCACCGTCATCGGCAATGATAACCTCATCATGGCATATTGTCACATCGGGCACAATTGCATTCTGGGCGACCAAATTTCCATCGCCAGTTATTCGGGCATCAGCGGGCACGCGGTCATTGAGTCGCAAGTGGTCATCGGTGGCATGACGGGTGTCCACCAGTTTGTCACTATTGGTCGGTTAGCAATGATTGGTGGCATGTCCAAAGTGGTTCAAGATGTCCCTCCCTTCATGTTGGCGGATGGGCGCCCCGCAAAGGTGGTCGGGGTCAATGTCGTGGGACTGCGCCGCGCAGTTATTCCCTCGGAAGTGCGGGAGACCATTCATGAAGCCTACCGCTTGCTTTATCGGGCGAACTTGAACACGAAGCAAGCGCTGGAGCGCATTGAGGCAGAACTGCCCCCCAGCGATGAACTACGCTACCTGATTGACTTCATCCGCCGGGTCTCCCAAGGCTACTTGGGGCGCCAACGCAACGCCCATCGTTAGCCTTTTGCTGCTATTTCGCTCCCTAAAAGTCTCAACCCCAAAACCCCTGTGCCATCGCGTCTCCCCCCTTCCGCTCCTCAGTCACTTTTTCGCTCCCCTAAACAGCAGCGAGGGTTGTGACGATAAGATAGAGGGTGCCAATGCCGTAACGAAGGGAATGGTAGCACCATGCAAAGGCTTACACAGCAACGAGCCGCCGTCACGATCGCTACCGAAATTCGCCGGCGCGTGCCCTTCTTGCGGCAGGACCTTGCCACCTTCCTTCGCATTGAGAGACTGGAACAGGAGCAAGGCTATTTGGTCACTTTGCGGCTGCTGACAGAAAAGCGGCACATTGAGACCATCACGGAACGCTATCACGGGCAGCAAGTGCCACCAGGTTCGGGCATGCTCTCCAACATTTGGGAACTGCCTTCCACACCACCAAGCGGGTGGGAAAGCAAGCGAGAGGTCCTCCCCATCCCTGGCAGTGGTTCGGTCTCTGTGTGCTCTGTTTGTGACGGTTCTGGCACCTACCTTTGCTTAAAATGCAACGGGGCAGGAACATCCTTGTGCGACCGGTGCGACGGTGTCGGCAGTAGGGTTTGTGCCTCTTGTTACGGTGAAGGCGTCAGATACTTGGGCAGCACGCCAAGCCAGTGCTTTTCATGCAACGGGACAGGGAGGCAACGCTGCTATCATTGCAACGGAAGCGGGAGGTTGGTGTGTGGGAATTGTGGCGGGAGGGGGCGAATAGTTTGCTCCTCCTGCAGGGGTGCAGGACGCCTCTTTCGCTATCAAGCCGTCGTGTGCGACTTTGAGCCGCACCGATGGGACATCGTCGTAAGTTCATGGACGCTGCCACCCAACGAATTGGACTTAGCGGAAGGAATTGCGGGCTCTGAAGCGCCCTTGAACCAAAAAGCAACCCTTCTCGCACCTTACCCCCAGAAGGTGCAAGAAGCAACGGCACAATTGGAACAAACTACCTCTCGCGTTCTGCAAGGCGAAACCCGTCTCATCAAGGACTTGCTCAGCGTCAAAGTGGTGCCCATTGCCTATGCCTCTTTTCGGTTTGCCTCGCGACAGGAAATCCTCCAAGCGTGGTTGTTGGGCAAGGACTTTGGGCGCGTGTATTTGCCCAACCTACCTTCACGAACGCGTTTTTGGCTCATTGCCACCTTCCCCACGCCTTTTGTGAAATCTTTCCTTTGGGGCGCGAGATTGGACGGGCTGACAATCGTTTCCCTTTTGATGGGAAGCATCGGGCTCTATCTTGTCCACTGGGGGCGCGCTATCTACTCACCGACTGACTTAATGGCTGCGGCTATCCTGTTTGGTGGGATGATGCTTTGGGGCATCAGTGCGCTCATGACTTTCCTCCGCCGATGGGTGTGGGGACTGGCACTGCTTTTCGTTGGCGCCTTCTATGCGTGGCTCAACGCCTACCTTAAACCCTACTAAAGCGCTTTTCGTGTCCTGTAGAATAACGCTTGTCGTTTGAGTCGTGCGTCGTTAAAATGTCGGCAGCGCCGTTGCGCAACGGAGGCGAAAGCCTGTGAAGCGATGGTGGTGCTTTTTCGCATGGGTTCCTCTGCTCAGCAGCCTTGTCGGGGCGCAAGAACCAACCCCTTCACGATTGGTAGTGCTGGACAAAGTCTTTGACTCGGTGCCCGTTCTGTGGTCAAACAAGGAACCTTACGCTCCTGTCAGCGATTGGCTCGCAGCGCTGCAAGTTCGGTGGGTTGCCAGCCAAAACGGTATCGCTATGGAAACCCCGAACCACCAAACCTTCCTGTGGACAACGGGCACGACGGAAATAGTGCTTAACGAACAACGCACCGAAGTATCGCCTTTGGTGAAGCAACAAGACACCCTGTGGGTGCCTCTGATCAGCCTCGCCCGCGTTTTGCAACTGACGGCGATTGTCAACGCTGAAAAGCAGGTGGTCAAACTTGCTTCGGCACTGCAAGAGATTTCAGTCTCGCAAACTTCTCTGGGTTGGAAAGTCACCTTGACTTTCAGTTATCCCTTGCCTGTTCTGCCGAAGACAGGGGCTTTGCGCCAACCTGACCGCGCTTACGCCGATTTTCTTGGGGCTGTCTTGGGTGATTTACCTGAGCCTCCTTCACCCGACCCTGTGTTCATAGTTCGCTTCCGCGTTGGGCAGTATAGCAGCGAACCACCTACTGTTCGCTTTGTCGCCGATGTGGCAACGCCTGCTACTTTTCAAATTGTTGGGAAGGAACAAGGGCAGGATGGGCGCGAGCATTGGTATTTGCTCTTGCAACCCCTCACCCAGCGCCCCGCTTGGTTGGGGCAAGTGCAATGCGTCTTGAACACACCGCACCGGGCTGTCTTTCGGCTGTTCGGTTGGTTGGGTGAGCAACTCCCTATTTGGCAGGAAGGACAGGTCGTGTCTGTTCCCCTACCAACGCTACCCCTCCTCTCCAGCGAGTTGCCTCAATCAGACGATGGGCTGGTGCGAACGGCAGAAATCTTGCAAAAGGATGAAGGATGGTGCCTTCAACTCTCTTTGCGCGAACCTGCGACCGCTATCGCCCAGCGAGACGAAAGCGGGTGGCTCCTTGCGATAGAAAAGCCGTTCGCTGCTCGGCGGGCATTGCTCATCGTCGTGGATGCAGGACATGGCGGCAAAGACCCAGGTGCCATGAGCCCTCAACGCCCCAATCAACCGCAATTGGTGGAAAAGCATTTAACTTTGGACATTGCTTTCCGTCTCAAACGGCTGCTGGAGCAAGCAGGTTATCGCGTGCTGATGACTCGCACGGACGACACTTACATCCCGCTGCCTGAACGCGTTGCTATAGCCAACAATGCCCGCGCGGACGCTTTCGTCAGCGTCCACATCAACTCGTTCCCCCAACCAGGCGGTCAATGGGGCACAGAGGTTTACTACTGGACGCCCCAGAGTTACCCGTTAGCAGAGCGCATTTACCGCAACCTGCTGAGCCTTCTGGGTCGCAAGGGCAATGGCATCCGCCAGCGGCAACTTTATGTCGTTCGCCACACCTTTATGCCCGCCGTTTTGGTGGAGCCTTGCTACATCAACCATCCCGAAGAGGAAGCGTTGCTGCGCACTGAAGAATTTCGGGAGCGCATCGCCCTCGCCATTTTTCGGGGCATCGCTGAGTTCTTCGGAGACTTCGCTTTGGAACGGAGAGGGGAGTGACGATGACGCAGGGGACAAAAATTGTCGTGGTGGCTTTCGTTCTGGTTCTCGTTGCCCTTGGGCTCGCTCTCTACGGATGGTTCAAACCTGCGCCCACCCCACCACCAACTTCGCAAGCCATCCAAACTTGGCAGGTCACCCTTTGCTACCCCGACTTGAAAGCGAGCCAATTGGTGCGGGTGGCGATGACCACCGCTGCGGCTGCTGAGGAGCGGGTGGCGGAGGAATTGCTGGAACGGCTGAAAACCCCTGAGTCCCCCAACCTCTCCCCCGCGCTACCCTCTGGAACGCGCGTGCTTTCGGTGAGCCGAGAAGGCAACTCGTTGGTGGTAAACTTGAGCGAAGAGTTCGCACAACCCCAGTTTTGGCAGGGGAGCGATGTGGCGCACCTGCGCCTGCAAGCCATCGTTCACACGCTGTGCTCTTTGCCGAATGTGCGCGCTGTGCGCTTCCTCGTGAACGGGCAAACCCCTGAAGCGTTGGGCGGACACGAGGAACTCAGCGAACCCGTTGAGCCTGACCCCAGTCTATGACCTTTGACATTCCATCAGGAGACGAGCAGCGATGGCGTTCTTCCAGTGGTTGGAGCGGACAGGTGTTACCTTGCACCCTGGCGGTTGGGCAGCAACGCAGCGAATGTTGGCGCAATTGCAATTGAGAGTGGGCGAACGGGTCCTTGATTTGGGTTGTGGTTCGGGACGCACCCTCGCTTATGCTGCGCGACAGTTTCACGTCCAAGCCGTTGGCGTTGACTTGATGCCCGCGTTAGCCGCTCAAAGTTACCAACGGGTGCGCCCTTATGGCGGGTTCGCCCTCGCTGCGGACATCCTTCGCCTCCCTTTCCGCGCCGCCACTTTTGATGCGGCGTGGGCAGAGTCTGTGTTCGTCTTCCTTCCTAAGCCAGAAGCCTTTCAAGAAGTGGCGCGAGTTTTGAAACCACAAGGGCGCTTCGGGATGATTGAGTTGACTTGGCGCGGCGAACCTTTCCCCGAATATTGCGAGCAGACTCGCCAGTTCCTTCAAGTGCCCCGCTACGAGGTGCTGACCCTGCAGGAATGGAGCAAGATGCTACAAGCCGCTGGCTTTACAGTGCGCTACGCAGAGAAATTGCCCGCTCACGCTGCGTTCTCTCCCCTACCCTTTTGGCTCAGCGACACATGGGCGTTGCTACGGTTAGCCTTCGGTTTGGCGCGCCAGGTGTCCCCTGCTCGGTGGCGGGAGGGCGCAATCAAAATCGCCTCCCTGTTCCGCTACACCGTCCCCGCCATCTTCATTGCCACAAAAGCGGGGTAACCGCACCTACTAACTTCGCCACAGCGCCATCCCGCCGTCTACGATAAGCGTTTGCCCTGTTACGAAATCTGCCCACTCGCTGGCGAAAAACTCTACGACCTTCGCAATGTCATCAGGTTCTGCGTAGCGTTCCAACCGCCCTTTGGGTCGGAGATCGGCTTCTGTCAAGCCCCGCTGGCGCAAGGTGGCTAAGAAGCGCCCTGTCAATGTGTCGCCAGGAGCAACGCAGTTGACACAGATACCGTGCGGTCGCAGCATCGCTGCTAAGCAGCGAGTGAAGTGCACCACGCCTACCTTCGCTACAGAGTAAACAATCTCCTGCCCTCGCCCTAAAAACGCAGCAATGGAGGCGATGTTGACAATCTTCCCGAACCCCTGCCGCACCATGACGGGCACGACGGCGCGGCACATGTTGATGGTGGTGAGCAAGTTGCGGCGGAGGACAACTTGCAGGTCATCTTCAGGGATGAACAGGTCGTTGGGGCTCGGTTTTTCGCCTCGTGCACCGATGTCACCGCCTGCGTTGTTGACGAGGATGTCAATGCGACCGAAGGTGCGCACTACCTCATCAGCAATTCGTTGGCAGTTTTGCGGTTCGGTAAGGTCACCGAAGAGGGCGATGCTGTTTCTCCCCATCGCCCTTATTTGCTCAGCCACTTCCTCTAAACTTTTGCTCTCCCCGAACTTGCGGGGTGCTTCTTCGTTCTCATCGTGGACGACCACATCAGCGCCTGCTTTAGCCAGTCGCAACGCGATGGCTTTTCCTAACCCACGCCCTGACCCTGTCACAATCGCCACTTTGCCCTGAAGGTGCCCATCCTGCATGGGCGACACCGCCCCTTTTGGCGAAAGGGTGCACTTCTCACTCGCTGGACACAGGACTCCAAGCAAACTGATGCCGCACTTCTAACAGGAGGAAGCGGGTGCGTTCTTGCGGTTCTGTCCAACCACCGCCAACGCCCCAACGGGGTGGAAACCCTCGCGTCCAGTGAAGGGAAACAACCGTCCGAGGAGACGCTAACCACTGAAGGCTGGCAACCCAGTAATGCTCCGTGTCCTTGTTCGCTGTTTTGCGGTCCAACCGACTGCGAACAAACACGCCGCTGAGTTGCCACCGAGGAGCAAACTGCCAACGCCCCCAGAAAGTAATGACCCGCGAATCAGCACCTGTCGGATACCCCAAGCCGACACCGTGATACCAGTAAGGCTCCTGCACATGGTGAGTGTAGGTAAGGTGGTCAAAAGCGGCATATTCAGCACCGACAGTCCATCGCGGCTGCTCCCATTGCCAACCAAAAATCCACCCCAATTTCCTTCGGATTTGCTCATCCTTTCGCCACCATCGCAACTT
>FWWM01005796.1_pt1 | contig 26567 bp, 30 predicted proteins | sample 2228351 | NCBI WGS metagenome assembly FWWM01 (sample SAMEA103939774, study PRJEB20133) | metagenome
ATAAAGACATATCAAATAATTTAGATGATAGTAATTCTATATTTATAAAACATTTCAAAAACTTAATGGATAATGATGCTGAAAGTTTATATTATTTATTAAAGATATTACAAGTTAAATTATTGGATAATATTGAAGATAAAAAAACATATAAGAAATCATTTAAAACAGAATATAAATTTAATATTTCAGATTATAGTTTTTTACACGATAAAGATACAATATATCAGGACTCAGATAATAAATTTATAATATTAAGTGGTTCAAAGAAAAAATATAGATATTATAATTCCGATATTGTAAAATATGGTATTGATGGTTCAATGGTGGACGATAATAATAATTTATCAAAACATATTGTAAATAACTATAATGAGGTAAAACAATTATATCCTGGATTGGGGGTTAAGACTGGATTTTATGAAAGAGTAACTCAATATAAAGATAGTAATACATTACCAGTATTATATGTTAATGCTTCTAGAAATGGTTTATTTAATAATAAAATACTAACATCAAAAGATTTAACTGCAGATAAATATGATGAATATATAACACAATGGTTTAATGAAATGGATGAATTAACTGATAATGATAGGTGGTTTTATGGATTGATACCTTTAGTTAAAGAAGGCGAGATGATATCTTTACATGATAAAATATATAAAGAATTAAAAAGAATATACTTTAGTAATGGGTTAATAAATAAAAAGATATCACCTAATAATATAATTAAACTTAATAAATCATTATTATTTAAAAGATTAGGTATTCAAAATAAAGGAAATAGTAAATCATACATATATGACAAAAGTATTATTGATAAGATTAAATTAAATATAAATTCGGTAGATGATTTCAAAGGTACTAATTTATTTACATATTTTGACAAAATGAATAATAATTATGAACCTATAAAAAATACTGACGAACTATATGATGATACCTTTACCCTATTAACAATGATTATATTTGATAATATATTAACATCAAACAATAATAAAGATATATTCTTAAATGATTTAAATTTAGATAATGTATATAAAGATGTAGAAGAAACATTAGATTCTATAATAGAATTATTTACAAATTTATTTAAAAATGAATTTGATAAAGTAAAGTTCAAACAAGAAATTCTAAATACTATTAAATTACAAACCAATAAAGGATATTTATATGATATTTTCTTATCGTATATATTTAATACCTATAAAATAATAGAGGATAATGTTTATACTGATATGTATAAAGATATTCAATCTATTAAATATATCAGGGAAATAAATGATTTATCACAAGATATATACAAGAAAACAAAGATTACTGATATAACAAAAACAGATTTAATTAAATTGCAAAATACTTTTATTAGTGTATTTAAAAATACATATAAGAATATAAAGGATAATTTTGCAGATAGACCTGAGAACAAAATAAAAGGCAGAGCAATCAGAACATTATTTGATTTAATGTCTTCTCTTATTATATCACCATATGATATTATTTATGATGAGAGGTCTGATGAATATATGGTGTTATTGCAAAAACTATTTGGAGATAATAAATTAAATAGATTAAGAGACAACTATTATTCCTATCCTGTTAGTTATTATAATGTATTTACAAAACATTATTTATTAGATGATGAAACTAAAAAGAAATTAAAGTATAGAGAGATTCTCAATATTTATTATGATAGATTTTATAGTGAAAAACCAAATACATTTAAGACCGTATTATATGACCCCTATAAACAATCAGATATTAATGCTAATGTTCATAGTTTAAATATATTTACTAAAAGAATATTTCATAACTTAAAAGCAAGATTTAATAAATTTATAGGTAAATATAAAGAATCAGCTAAGTCAATTCAAGCTGTTATTTTAGAAACAATAGAAGAAAATAAGACAGGTGCTATTATTAACCCATATGGAGTAAATTCAGTTTCATTTAATTTATTATCTGAAGCAGAAAATATAAAAAGAGCCACATATAATGGCACAATAAATAAAACAGTTGGAAGTATATTTTATGAGTTAGTAGAAAACACTAAAGAACTAGATGAAAGTAAAAAGCAAAAATTATTATATAACTTAATTGAAATGTTATTTGGTAATACTAAAATGAAATATTCAGGTTGGATAAAATTTGCAAATGATTTTATGAATTTTCTTTCATTGCTTCTTTTAGTTCAGATTTTTGGTTTGGATATATTTAAGACAGCAGGTAATATAAGTGCTAATTTGTTTATTATTTTTGGTATATATTATTTTACATATTTGTTAGAAATTGTTAATATAGCAAGACAAAATAAAACAATTTATGACAAAGCAACAAACATTTTATATTCAATTTTAGATACATTTTTAATAAAACCTTTAGTATCTTCAGGGTCGTTATTAGTATCAATACTACAAGCATTTTTTAATTTATCCACTTATACATATACAAAAATATTTACTAGAAAAGAATCATTGAGTAATCAGATAAATCTATTAGAGAAATATTATAAGTCATTAGGTAAATATAGATTAACAAAAAAATATAGTAATTTATATGTGTTATCAAATACAATCAGATTAAAGAAATCACCAACTTATCAAAGCATTGAACAGTTACTAGGTAAGATAGTGTTTGCCCCTATTGAATTAAAAAACACAATGGAAAACATGGTATCTAATGAAGCATTAGTTAGTACATTACAAAGAAAATTAGAGAAAGGACCATTCCAGGGATATAGTTTTATTGATTTAATAGAAAGCCCAGATGGTATAATTATGAGACCTACTAAATTATTAGAAGATTTAGCAAATGAAAAGAAATATAATGAAAACAGATTTATGTTTAGAAAGTTATATAATGAATTGATTGAAGGTAAACTTGAACAAGCTTTTATGGGTATTATAAATCAAGTTAAAGAAGAAGCAAATAATGCAGCATTTGCATACATTGCACCTGAACAAAAACCATTAGCAAATCCATTATTCTTAAAATGGTTTATGAGTTTTAGAATATATTTTTATGTATATCTAAATATGATATTTAAACAAATAAAAGAAATATATAATAAGATATATTACATGGGACGTAATCTTGTTGTTAGTGGTTTAGATTTCAGACAATTAGGACATAGTAGAATCAAAACTAAATCTATTAGAAGAAACATATCACTTTTGTTTTATAGTTTAATAGGAATACCATTTATTGATAGATTGTTGAATTTTGAGTACTATTATATCTTACAATTATTTTCAGAATCTGTGAAAGATTTCTTAGGTAGAATGTGTAAACACATTAAATCATATAGTAATTCACAATACTCTTCAATAGCATCTTATGTTTTTAGTGATAATTCTGGAATTAAGAATGTATATGTAAATATAGATAAAGATTTAGTTAATAATATTAAAGAGATAGGTGAACCAGTAAATGATATTGCTATTTCGTTATATATTGCTGCAACAACCGGAGTAGCTAATGGCACAATGGAATATGATAGTTTTATTAAAGGTATACATAATATAAGTAAAGACGTTGATAGGATATATTTAGATGTAATTAAAGATGAAAAAGATAATAAACCGGAAGTACTTCAAAAAATAACATCACCCAAAGCACAAGATAAATTAGTTAATAATTTAAGAAAAGTATTATCTGCCCCATATAAACGATTTCAAAAAATATATGCTTTTCCTTTATACATGAAATATATAATTAGTGGAAATAATTTTAGTGTTGATAGTTATACTAATATATCAAATGAGTTAGGATATATATCAAATAATCTTTTAAGTAATTTAAATAGTGATAATAATTATACTAAAAATGATATAGCTTCATTAGTATACAATAGGATAAAAGATTATAATTCATTAAATGCAAATGAAAAAAGCATTATATTAACATTGATGATGAGTGCTATCGATTTAGTCAAAACATTTCAACCTGTTAGTGATTTACCATTAGATAAAGATTATATAAACATTGGAAACTTAAGAGCTGTTGTGCAAACAATGAGTAATCATTTAAATAAAGAAGTAAAAGGTAATTTAATAAATAGATTAAGTTTTGGAGGTGGTGATACAACAAACATATTATATAGTATTTCAACTGATAATAAGCCTATATTTCTTAAAGGATTAGCACCCTTTGAACAAGGATATGAAACATATAAACAAACATTACATGATAACTTAGTAATTAGCGATTGGATATATACTGGCTTTGTAAGCGGATTTAGAAATTTACAAAATAAAGACAATGTATTAGATGTAGACCTTCCTGTATTAGGTGAGGAAATATCCAAAAGAGAAAACACTTATGATAAATTTGTATCTATATTAGGTAACATAACACCATTAGGGTTAAAGACAGAGTTAAGAAATTTATCTAAAGTATTACCAGATTTTGATAAGAAAGAGGATGTTAACTTTAAAGATTTTGAAGGATATAATTTATATAAAGTTTATAAAACCATTGAATATAATAGAGAACACTTTATAAACGATAAAGATTTAATGGCATTATTTAAAAAGGATTATAATACACTTGATTTAAAAACAGCAACACAGAATATCATATCTGATTTTAAAACAAGTATTACAATAGGTATTGATTCTTATGGGTGGATAACAGCAGTAGAACACCCTATTATGAAAGAATTATCAAAAGCAGATAGAAACAATGAAGCTCTTATAAATGAATTAATTAACGGCTTTAAGAAATGTTTAAATGAAATAAGTAAATCAGAATAACTATTTGATAAATAATAAATGAATAAAGTTATTATTATTTAAAAAGGTTATAGGATTAACATTAGCATTTAACAGGTATGAATATAATTTATTTATTTTAACAATATCATTATTTAAAGGTGAATATATTATTTCTTTTAGTAAGTTTCTATCAGACAATAAGTTACGAGTATAATATATGTTATTAGAGTGTTGTATAAAAGATTCAAATATTCTTATCTTTTCTATTGATGGTTTAACCGATACATAATAATATAGTTTATCGGTATGTTGTTTAATAAAGAATATATAGGTTGTTTCTAACCTGGAATATGATTCTGGATTATAGGATATTTTCTTTTTATGATATGCTTTTAATATAGGATGATAAAACTTACTAACGAAATGTAAATAAGGCGATACAGATATAATAGGGTTATCTTTATTGTTTTTAATTGAACCTACATTATCATATAATTCATTAACTTTATTAAGAATATTATTTCTTAATTCTTCATTATTTATTTCTGATGGAAGTATTGAATTATATTCTGATGAACTTTTAATATTATCTTTTGATATAGGGTTTCTGGTTCTAATAATACTAACATGTAAGATATCTTTATGCAGTTTGATATTATATAATAGCAGATTGTAATCAACTAATTCCATAGTGTAATAGTATTATTAAAAGGTATTACATTTTGTTTTAATTTATTTACAATAGATTTATTAGTTAATATTATACTCTTTTCTTCTACATCATAGTTCTTACTATATCTATTTAATATACCAAATCCTGATAAATATAATGGTAATGATTTATAGAATGTATTTATCTTTTTAGTTCTTTTACTATGACCTATAAAGTATATAGATGATATATTATCTATATTACCATTGCATTCATATTTAGTTGTACAATTATTAATTAGTATTTTATTAAATATATTATTAGTATTATCCATAGGTAAAATGTGGAAAACATCTTTATTTAAATGTAATGAAGGTATATATAATTTATCTTTAATAACTCTTAATGATACAATTAATGAGTTAGTGGATAATGTATTATCTGCTATTAGTTCATTGATAGTGTGGTTATTGAATATAAAAGGGATTATAGATAATATATATTGATACATATTGTTACCTCTATAATCATTTATCTCACCTGGAATATAAAACATCTTTATAACGATATATTGTTTTTCAAGGGGGAATATAAATTTAAAATAAGATTCTTTATTGTTCTCTTTTAAACATTGTTTTACTAATTCATTATATTTACTTTTATCATGGTCTTTATCAAACAGATATATTATTTTCCATTTAATATAAAATGTTCCTTGTTCCGGATTATATTGTTGAATTGACTTATAATGATTTGAATCTTTAATATATTCTAAACCTTCAAACAGTTTATCTGATACATTAAATATCATGTTATTGATTGCTTTTTAAAAATCGATATATCTTACTTCTCAATAATGGTTTGCTATTTATGTATTTTAAAACATATACCGATTTATCATAATTGTTTATATGTTTTTTATTTTCTTCATTACATATGCAATCAAAGAAACCATCCAAATTTCTATTAACACGCTCATATTCTTGTATTGTTATTTTTCTATTTATTAATTCACTCTTGATAGATTCATGAATTGCTTTTTTTAATACGGATGCAAGTTCATTGCATTTATCAATATGTGGGTCGGTAGTATTATTATCAACTGATATTTTATATTCAAATTTATTATATCTGTGTTTATCTTCATTATAATATGATAAGTTATTCAACCTGATATATTCTGCTTTTTTAGGAAATACTCTTTCCATTATATAATTAGGATTGAAATGTATTTCATTTTCTGTCAATGAATATAATACAATATCATTAATAATCGGAATACATTTATCTATTATTTGAGAATATATTTTAACCTTCATTTTAATTTCTTTATATGAAGGTAATTCATAAACACTCTTAAAAGTATTTAGATAATCAGTAAGTTGTTTAATTGCTTTCTTAAATTTAATATAAGACATTGGGCTATATATATCATCCTTCTCTTCATATCTTAACATTTCTGCTTTAACATATATAGCAGCGTAGGTATAAAACTTAACACCATAATTTATATTATATTTCTGTAGTGCCTTTAATAAACCTATATTACCCTCTTGAATATAATCCATCATCTGATATTTATCCTTACACATTTGAGATGCAAAACTTATAACCATATCTTGATTGCACATAACAATATGATATAGACATTGCTGACTACCTGATACTTTATAACACTCAATATATTCTTTTTCTTTAGACCTATCAATCTTTTTTTTATATTCGTCTAATTCATTTGAGTAACGATAATAAGAACGGATGTCCCGTAGATATAGGACATCCGCATTATTATCTTTCTTATTTTTACCAAATGATAGTTTCATGGATTTATGTCCTTATAATAACGGAATGCTAAATAATGAACAATACCTTTTTCTATATAAGTATTTTCATCTAATATGCATATGTCAATTATTTGATTATTAGAATTATCATAAAAGTTTATTTTATTCGGTATGACATCTTTAAGTTCATTATATCTATGCATATTTCTTATAAAAATGACAGGAGAAAAATCTGTATATAATGTAATTGCTTTTTTACCTATAATACATTTAACTTTATATTTATATGATGATAAATATTCTTTTGATAATTCTAACATCTTTTTTCTTCTGCCCATAGTATATAATTTTATTTGTTAGTTGAACCAAATCCCTCCTCACCACGAAAGGTTTCATCTAATTTCTCTACCTCTTGCCATTTAATAGTTTCATAGTTTAAAATAACCATTTGTGCAATTCTATCACCATCATTAATTATATATTCTTTTTCAGATAAATTAATTAGTATAACTTTAATTTCACCACGATAATCAGAATCAATTGTTCCAGGTGTATTAAGAACCGTTATACCATGCTTTATAGATAGTCCGCTTCTTGGACGGATTTGTGCTTCATACCCTGATGGTAATTCAATATAAATACCTGTTGGAATTAATAATCTTTCCATTGGTTTAATAGTAATTGGATTATCTATATTAGCATAAAGGTCCATGCCAGCAGAACCTGATGTTTGATATGATGGTAAAGGGTGTTTGCCTTTATTAATTATTTTTACTATCATAAATTTTTAGTTTGCAAATTTAATAAATTTATTTCATTAAATGGTAAATAAATTTACACCTACTTGTTCATGTTGTATAGTTCTTATCTTTGAATTAACCATAGATATAAACACCTTCTTGTTGATTTTGTTAATATCATTTTTATCTACCTTCATAAATATACTAACATCTGGATATTCTTTATCTAATATAGTTAATCCGTTCTTACCTTTTCTATATACTTTATATTTGGGTTCGTTATATGTATAACTATAACGGATTATCTTTTGATTCCAATCTATAAATTCTCCCTTATTATTTTGTAGGACCATTTGAGTATTACTATTAATTCGTTCCATTCCTAAAAACATAAATATATCTTGTTCGCTCATTATAGTTTCTGTAACACTAATAGCCTTCATAAAGTAATTACATATGGCTTTTGGTATAATCCTGAATGAATTATTCTTATGTAATTCTATATCGTCTTTAGCCCATACAAATTCACCTTTACATTTCATTGTCATCAGATATCCATCTTTAACAAAGTCCTTATCTCCTAATGGTTCACCTTCATATTTCTTTACTATTTTGGAAGCCACATAAGAATTGACATTGTTTCCTACTAACTTATCATAGTATGTAAATTCCAATTTAACACCAAAGTAATCTTGCCACCAATCGTATATTTCTTTTACCTTATTTTCATCATTTCTTTTTCTCATTATTGTTCCACCATCAGTATTAACAGATACTATTTCAATACCTCCTAATTCTTTTAATTTATTTAATAGTATATATAACATTAACTGACCATTAATCGTAACTCTAAAGAAGAATTGAGGGTCAAAGAACGGAGATGAATCAGATGGAAAATTAGATTTACCCACTGCACTATTAAGTGATTCTTTAAATCCTTTATTAAATGGATGGGATTTAGGATATTTAAATCTTTCTTCTTTGATGGTTTTATATACATTTAAAAATACTTCACCAATACGAGATGGATAGAAACCAAAGGATTCAACAATAGATGGATAATAAGATGCTACATCAAAATCTTCTATGATATATTCATCATTAGATTGTAATACAATGGAATTGCTATAAAAACCATGACCACCACCTTTTGCTAGTTTGATAATAAAAGGTTCTTTTGTAATAGGATTATTCCATACAATAGAATGTTCATGTTCTTTATTACGATGAACGGTTGTTTTATAATAGGGTTGTATTTCTAAATTACCAGATGCTATTATTTTATCTAATTCTTTTTTAACTTTTTCATGGGCTATTTCTGTAGGAATATCAAATATATATTTAACAGATGGAAATACTTTTACATCTTTTAGTTCAGGTTTCATTTTATAGACGTAGTCCATAATAATACTTGAACCAACAGATGTATTAGACTGAGATAACAAGTTATATCTTTTGCCTTTGAATAGTTTATTATTTATCTCTGTTCGCATCTCAATATCCTTCAATGAATATTTATATACTCTTTCTGTTTCTAATAAATCATTATAGCAATACTCAATAACCTTTTTTAATTCCTCTTTGTCTTTAATGTTGTGTTCAATACCAAAAGGATTAGACATTACATTAGTAAAATTAAGGTTCATTGCAACCCATTTTAGTGATGCCCTTCTACTATCATCATCCCATTTATGTAATGTATATAGGTCAATAAGTTTTAGTTTCTTAATGAATGAATAATAATCTTTTGTTTTATCTTTTAAATAATGTTTTAATATTTCTCTTTTATCATTACTATCTTTATCTATTATTTTATTAGTTATATCTACAATATCAGATTGTTTAATATCAGGATTAAGTAATGATATTAGGATAATTGGAATATCAAAATTTAGAATATTAAAACCTACAAAGATATCCTCAGTATTTAACCATTCTGATATTTTATTTCTATTTCTTAATAAATTAAGATATTGAAATTTAGGGTCATCTACTTTCTTATATAATAAGAAGGATAAGTTGTTATATACCTCTATATCAAACACATAAGTATTACTCATAGATTTTATCTAGTTTTAGTTTTTGAATTATCCAACTACAAGTATATAGAATTTTAGATAGTTCTTTTTGTTCTGGGGTTATTCTTTTAGGTAAGGTAGGTTCTTTAAATAAATCTAATGTTTCAAAACACATAGAGTTATTAGAATCATGAGTTAATATAATTTCAAAAGATTCAGGCAAATCGGTTTTTTTGTTATAATATATTCTAACATTAAAAGAATCACCATCATTATTAAAACAATTATCAGTAGTAAATGTTTTTACATTTGGATAATCAATTATCTTTTTCCATCTTATTCCCAAGAATGTTAAAGTTTGTATATTATCTTTGTTCATGATATTAATATAAAGATTATTCTTTCTTTTTACTAACTGGTTGATATCTAACAATTTTATTTAAAACATATAATAGTTTTTTAGCATAATAATAATTATATCCGTTTTCTTCCAGGACATCTATTATTTTCATTATAGTTTTAGATTTTAATTGTTATTTAGATATATTATTTATATGTTTTAAGGAGTTCATTATAGTTAATATCATTTAATGAGTTATCATCTAACCCAAATATATCAGAATATAATCTTGATAGTAAATCATTTGTCTTAATTATATCATCATTCTTTCCTTCTAATTTAGGATGATATAATATAATGTCTGGTATAAAACATATAGCCCTAAGTACATGACCTTCAATAGTATCTTTTTTCATAATGTTTATTTCTTTATCTATATGTGTAAATACTGATATGGTATTTAAATAGAATTGTGAATATATCTTTTTTAATCCACTATGAATAATATCTTTAATATCACCTTGTTTATTTACAATATAATTATATAACTTATATACTGAAGTATCATCATATTCTAATAATGCTTCTATTTGATATACTTTTTGTGTTAATGATTTATCTTTATTATGATATTCGTTTTGTGATATACTAATGATATCAATGTTTTTTAAATTATGTCTTATATTAACATTGACAAAATCTTTAATATCATATCTTGACAAATCATATTTAGAGAGTGAATCGGACAAATATAAGTTACATTTTAATTCAATAGTGCAGGTATTATCTGTATTAGAATGAGGTTTAATACTTATATATTCTGTATAAGAAGTGTTCATTATAAGTTGTGTAATTTCATCAGAACCTTGATTTATATTCTTTGCTATATGTTTAAGTATTCTATATTTGTTTGCTAACATTATATCGTATTTATATATAACAGGAAATAGATATAAGGAGAACAAATCACCCTTAAATTCAATAAGTTCATTATATTTTATAGAAGGATATATATTAAATTTCTCTTGTTTTAATACACCTTGTATTTGTAATATATTAACAAATAGTGCAGATAGTGCTGTATTATTTAATGTTTCTTTCGCATATATTTCTGCTAATGATTCATTAGATATAATGTTATTATTTTGATTATCTTGTTTCTGTTGATTTGATTTATCATGTGAATGAAATGAACTTAATCCATTATGTGAATGTAATGAACTTGATTTATCATGTGAATGTAATGAACTTGATTTATCATGTGAATGTAATGAACTTGATTTATTATTGTTAATTAGTTGTAGGAATCTCTGCCAGATGTTCATACATTATTTGTTTTAATTGTTCTCTTGTTTTTTTAACTCTGCAAATATCGGCAACATCTTTGTAATTTGTATTATGAATTGTGTTAATTTCTTTTATAATTTTTGTTAAATTAATATAACCATATTCTGTTAATTTATTACTACTCATAATTCCTTTAGAATCATTATCATATATTACATATTTAGTTATATGTTCAGGTAAAGGTATATTATTATTGGGGTGTTCTGATAGATTTGTAATTGCTATTATATTTCTATCTATTTGGTTTAATATATTTTGCATACATACTGTATCTTTAATAGACGAGCATCTAATAATTGCTTTTGTATCTTTATTAACTTTATCTATATTATATGTTACTGAAATAAAGGTATGAAACTTTTTAGGATTTGGACAATATAATTGAACAGGTGTTCCAATATTATCAGTATATAAATAACATATATTATCTCCTGCAAATTCATATAACCTACCTTGTATAATTCCAAATTTCCATATATTGTTTATTCCATGCTCCATAAAATATTCAGACTTATAACTATTGATAGGAATAAAATTGTCTAATAGATTTTCCTTTCTATTTAATTTTAGATAATTGATTAGGTTTATAGTTTTAGATTTCTCATGTATTAGACCATTGGATTGTATTTCATTATTGACTAGTTTACTTAGTATATCTTTTAATGCTGCTTCTATATTGCCATTAAAGTATTTATGTGCTACATATTCATATACTTTACCACCTTTACCAGATGAGAAATCCTTAAACATATAATCTTTATATTCCTTATTATAATATATATACTGACTTGGAGTATCTTCTTTATTATACATGCTATATTCCCTATGGGAATCTACTATCTTTTTTCCAATGTAGTGTTCAAATATATCTTTGTCTTTTATATCCTTATTTAACTTTTCTTTTTCAATTATATTCTTAATAATATTTAAATATAACTTATTCATTTGTTATTTATTTATTAAATAACTTATTCATTATCAATGATTTGTGATGTTATTATTTCTGATGTTTGAGCAAATTTATAATTATGCTTATAAACAAATCTATAATAATCATCTTGATTTTCAATTGTCCAAACATCTGTTATATCATATGGAATATATTCTTTACATCTAAATATCTTTTCATTATTATTTAATGATATTAAAGATTGATCAACTATATCTTCAGTGGTTACAAAACTAATAATTATAGGTTCACTATTATTAAATATCTTTTCATTTATATAAATAACTTCACCTTCAATATAAGAATATTGTTGGTTATCACCTTTTATTTTAATTCTATTCTTTTTCTTATCATACATTATAGATGAATATAATCCTTTATCTATATCATATATACTTTCTTTATTGATATAAGAATTATTAATGTCTAATATAAACTTGCATATTTGTTCTTTTGTTTTAGAATCATATAATAACCATATTCTATTTACATAACCTATTTGTTTATTGTGTATAAATGTTTACCTATGTTAATATCTAATAGGTTAAATTTATCCTGGCTATATGTATATATGTTTTCTTTAATAATACTATAATTATAATTAGGTAATAGATTTAGATTCATTTTATATAATGTATCTTTCTTTAACAAACCATCAATTAAAAGAAAGATATTATCTTTAATATAATCTGTAATATTATTTATACTGGTATTTATCATATCATAAGTGATGCCATATAACCCTAATAGTATGTTTTTCTTTTTATATTTGATATAATACCATACATGATAGTTTTCATAAAAGTAATTATTATGATATGATAATAAGAAACTATTAGAAATATTTAGTTTGTGTTCTATTTGATTAGATATAATATAACCATTTAAGACATGTGTATAATATGGTATAAGATATGGACTTATATTATTATCTTCAGTGTTCTTATATTTGTATATTAGTTCTTTATATTTATTAATACTATTAACATCTACCTGAAAGATATTTGTTCCTAATAACTTATATAAAGTATCAGATGCTTTTTTCCTTACATCTGATCTTTTAATTATTTTAGATATGGTATTAGAAAATAAAACATTATACATAAATCTTGAATAAAACTTATCCACATGTTCATTGTTAATATAGAACCCTATATCTGGAATCGTATTAACATTTTTAACATAAACATATACATCAGATAATATACCTTTCTTTTTATTATTAAATCCTTTATAAAAAGTTTCTAAGTACTTTACATTAGAAGGTATCATTATAGATTTATATCTTTCTATCTTATCAATAAAGTGCTGATATGGTATGTTTCTAACATATTGAACATCCCATATATTAACAGGTATATTAATATCTTTGTCTGTATAATATAATAAAAGACCTATAGCTTCCATGTTTCAAAAATAGGTTTTGTATCTTCTCTTAAGACAGTAATACCTTTACCTCTTAATTTACCTTCAGAATATATCATTCTATTTAATATATCTTCCTTTGTTAATTTCTTTGGTTCTTTTTTATTGTTATCATCAATGATAGGTATTTTACCTAATAAAATATTAGTATCATCTTCAAATATAAATTCATCTTCATATATTTCTTCATTTGTTATTTCAATTATAAAAACACTTTGTCTTTTATTTGGGTATTCTATTATCGTTTCTTGTGCGTTTATTACTTGAGTTAATATATTATCATTAGGTCCTGTATCCATTATAATATACTTACTAAATAATAATTCTTCAAATACGTGTATTTTATATAATCCATTTACTAATTCACATATTACAAAATCAATTGAATAATGTTTTGCTAATTGTTTATTTTTACTATCAAGTGCAAAATGATTTATTATTATATATGTATTATAATAATCTTTTATTTGATACATTTGTGAAATAGTATTAAATAAATTATTGTCAATAAGTTTTAGTTCTTTATTTTTGGATACTGGTTGTATGTGTGAGTAAGTTTTCATTTCAGTATTTTAAAATTATTTATTAAACAAACATATTCTTCATCATAAACTATATCTAATTTAGGAACTAAACCAATCATAGATTCATTATTGATATTTGATACTTTGTTATTATAATCAACATCTATTATTGTTTCATATTCTGTATCATCAATGTAAGCAATTTTATTCTCTATGATATCATTCTCTTTTTTTCTTCTTCTTTTATTATGCTCCATTGTTATTATTCCTCTGTTATTTAATTTTAATTTCTTAAATGTTTTCATTACTATACTAATACTAACTGGAATGTCAGCATTAGATTTTAATATGTTAGTAATTTTAATTATATTTTTGCTATATTCATTATATATTTTTTGTAGAGTATGATTTAAAACAAATTTAATTTCAGTTACTTTATATCCTTTATACTTATTAATATCTAATATATTAGATGATATTACAAGAGGTCTATAATATATTTGACATTTTTCTATTAAGTCCATTGTTTTGTTTTTCTTTTCTATTTGTTTAGATAAAGACATTACGTTATAGGATATTATTATTGGATTGTTATAAAATAAATAATAGTAATCAAATTGATTATTAAACGAATAAGGTTTAGGATAATAGAAAATAAATGGGCAATAATAGTATTTATTATTGTTTATATCTGTTATTTCTGTGCAAGGAAATAGTTTAATTAAATCAAGATATGAGTAAGATAATTGACAAGGTAAAAGGTAAAAGGTCCTAAGACCCTTTACCCTAATAACCTTGTTTATAATACTAATCGGATAATATACTTTGCTATTATCATACAAATTAGTATCTTTAATAAATGAATGTATTGCATTTACTATATCGTATTTCTGTTTAGCCATCAACTAATTGTTTAATAACTACCAGGGCAAGTCATCATTATTAGATACAACATTTATTGTATTATCTATATTATTTATAGGATTAGATAAATCAATAGGGTTTGAAGGTTTAGATTCAGGATTAACAATTTTATCCATATCAAAACTTATAGGACATTTAGAACTATTAATAAAGAAATTATAATATACCTTACCTGGTTCTTTTTTACTTTCAACTTTCTTTTTACCTAAACTAACATAGAAAGGTTTAGATGTTAATTGTTTAATAAAAGAAGGATGATTAAATAGTTTATTTAGTAAATGTATTTCATCTTTATCAGATATCTCTTGTAGTATTGAACTATCAATATTAAACATTTTAATTAATGTACTAACTTTATTTCTAATATCATAATTCTTTGAATCTTTACTAATCATAAATGGACTTAATTTAACATAACTTAATTTATATTTAGTATCTAATAGTATGTTAAAATTGATATCTAATACATTTCCAAAAGATGTCTTTTTTATTTCAGATTTACATTCTTTTATTTCAATTAAATGTGTTCCTTCATTGATATTTTCACCATATGGTGTATCATATTTCTTTCCATTTGTATCTTGCTTGTTTTGTTTTTCTTCATTATTTTGGTTTAGCCAATCATTAATATTCATATGTTTTATCATTTTCGATTGCATCTTCACTTGAAAGATTCATATTTTCTATCTCATCTTCTATACATTCTGATATATTTGTTTCTACTTCTGTTACATTATTTTGGTTATATGTTTTTGCTAATACTGTTTTAGGTTCATCACTTATCTTATCTACAAAAACATAATCATAGTTATATTGTTCATAGATATTAGTTTCAGGTGAGTTTTGTTCTCTATCTTTTAAGTGAGTAATAATTACTGTTTTATTGGTTACAGGTATTTCTTGTTCAGACCAATTAACTATTCCTCTTTTAGCTGGAACATCTAATGCTAATACCATATCAGAGTGTTGAATAAAAGCATCACTACCATATAAATCTAAATCCATTATTCTATTTAGATATGAGCCATCTTTTCTTCTTTTATCTTCCATTACCGTTCTATTCAATTGTGCTAACATTAAGAATATAACATTATGTTTTTTTCTTAATTCTGTACACTTATTCATTAATAAATCTAATGTATAGTTTCTTTCTTTAGATGGAACTTTTGAGGCGTAATCAACCGATACTATAACCGAAAGTTTATTAGCGTCATTGCCTAATTTACCTTCAATGGTTTTAATAATAGAAGATGACCACATATAAATATCTTCAACACTATTAACAGAATCAAACACATAATAGGATAATATTTGAGGAAATCTATTCTTAAACTCTATTGCTTCTTTTTCTGTGATAGGGTAGTCTTTATTTGGTATAATCTTTTCTCTTACCATATCCGCTTTCAATTCAATTAGTTTAGGCATATCTAATTGATAGTTGATAACAAGCCATCGTCTATCTGGATTTTGTTTTATTAAATCAAATGTTATTGCTTGTTTTAATATAGATTTACCATGACCAGGTCTTGCAGAAATAGTAATTACAGAACCGTGATTGACTGGTATTCTATTATGTAGAAATTCATATTTAGTTTTATAGTAATTTATTCCATCTTTACTAATCCGAACTAACTCTTTTAATAAACTATTTATATCTATTATGTTATCAATCATATCAATAATTAATATATTTTAGCAATTCATCAATGTGAGATTTAATAGTACCATCTTCTAATCTTCTTGTAACCACAAATTCTTTATCTTGTAATTCCTGTATAATTGTACCGCATAATACAGAACCGTAGTTTTTAAAAGATAACATTACTTCATTATCTTTTGCTTTATATACTAAACCTATTACTTCAGATTCTTTTGATAAGTGTTTAGATATATTAGAAGGAGCATCTATTTCAATAGTGCTTGCTCTATCTTGTTGTGCTTTTTCTTTTAGGTGTGCAATAGTAACTATAATCTTACCAGAACTTTCTAATAATTCGTATAGTTTATCAACACCTTTTTTCCAGTAGTCATATCCTGCTGCCATAGGTAGATTAATTAAATCACCATATTTTTGTTTACCTTCTGTAAACCAGTTCTTACCTATAGTCGTTTGAGAATATAATAATTCACCAAGATATTTAGCAACCGGAAGCATAGATGATAATGAATCTATAACTACAAATTTATATTTCTTATCTTCTTTCAATTCATTAATAATAAGTTTTATCTTTTGTAATGTTTCATGTAATAGTTTAGGATTATCTGGTGTTTCTAAATCTATTACATCAATGTTAGGAATATGTTTTGTTCCTCTCTCAAAAGATAAAAACAAAGCATTTGGTAATGTAGAGCATAATGTTGTTTTACCACTTTTAGGTAATCCATATAGGATTATTCTTTTTACATCTTTTTTCTGGTTGGCTTCTGTCTTTTTAATTAAACTTGCTATACTCATTTTATTTATTTTGAAATGCAAAGGTAGGTATTATATCAGTAATAAAATAGTTAATTAAAGTTAAATAATATTATCTATGATAATTTTATATTATCATAGTTAATATTTTCATAAATATTTCGGCAAGGAAACCCATTGGTCAGCTCTGTTGCCGATGGGAGGAATTGCCTCTCCGTAATTAAATTATTTAACAAATTGGAAGACGAACCAATAAAGTGTTTAAATGCATTAACACAAATTGCAAAATAGATATTATTGACGCAGATTTTAACGCCTCTCAAAATATCTCTTTGCTTGGGGCATCCGTAAACATGCCTGAAAAATCGACTATCTATTGCTCTTTGCATTCGTAGTTAGGTTTAAAGCCTATCCCATCGCTTTGCGTGGGTGGGTAGTTTACTTAATTTTCTAAAGTAAACATTAATGTCCATATTAAATAAAGTTTAACGCTTCCACTTTAACAAAGTTAATTATACCAAACACCAACTTATCATCCTTAAAATATATGGTTTGATCATTATCTATAATCATTCTAATGTTATCATTTACCCTATTAAATATCTTTTCAATATGTTCAGGAACACTATTTAATTTGTATATTTTAATTAGACCATTATTATATAATAATGAATTACATAGGGTTTTAAGATTAAACAGATAAGAATAATTATTAGGAGTTATATAGTTACCTGATTCATTTTGATAATAGACATCTGTGTATAAAGTAAATCCAAAATATATGGGTTCATTAAAATATAATTGGTCTTTATTTAATATAACTCTAAATTCAAAATCAATTATCTTTTCTCCAACTATTTGTTCAGGTGGTATTAACTCACCTTGCTTTGTAGTTACAATATTATTTTGATATAGATTAATACCTACTATTTGTTCTGGTTTTAATTTTAGAACATTGTTAATATAATAATCTTCAGAGTTTATTTGTATTTCGTTATCGTGTATTTTAGGATTTTTATTCATTGGATTATTTCATTTAGATTAAATCTATCAACACATTTAACTTTATATTTTTCATAATAATAATATAATGAATATACCAACTGATGATATAATATACTTGATAATCTTCTTTTTAATATCAAATCATTATTCCTATTTATTTTGACAAACCCATCATAGTTTGGTTTTAATAATCCTAAATAATGTATAATAGTATCTCTAAAAACATAATAGGTTTTAGTATTATAAGGTTTATTGTTATTAAGTTTATCTATATTTAAATCTTGTAATGCATTTCCATTTATACCTAATGAAGTAGATATTGTTGTATAGGTAATATAATGTTTATACCATGTTAATGTTTTCTTACTTACATGGTTATCATTATTTACTTTATAGTTTTTAACATAGTATTTTAGATGTATTATATTATGTAGTTTAACATATTTATTATAGAATAATATATTTATTTTACCATCTTTATATGCTTTTTCGCCATTATAGTTTACATTATCTTTTAGAAAATATATCTCTGTATCTTCTTTATTATTAGATACTTTCTCTTCTAAATATCCTTTGTCTTCTAAGTATGTTTCAATCTTATTTCTTATTATTTCAATGTTTGTTTTCATTGGGTTTTTTAAATGGATATTCTTTTAAAATATCATCAAATTTATATGGACGAGCGTAAAACACACTCATCACGAAGTGTGGGTGGGTAGTTCACAAAATCTTAATCTTAAATGGTTTTAAATTAACAACAATCTTATATCCATCAGGACTAATAATTTCTAGTTCTTTATAATCCACACCTATTTGTTGAAATATACTTTTAATAACATCACATTTTTTATACGCATCTTTTCCTGTTTCGTTGTTCTGAATATATTCTCTACTCATATTGGTTAATACTTCTATAATAATATTTTTCTTATCATTAGAATCAATAATATTATGACTAAAAGTATTAACTACTTCATCACTTATATTAGTAACATTATCCGGTATATTATCTAATGATATTCTTAATTTATCATTTGATGGAATTATAGGTTCTTCTAAATAAGGATTGATTTGTTTAAATGTAAAGTTAGCATCGATATAAAAGGTATTGATAATATCTTTTAATTCCATATTCCTTGCTTTCTCTAAATTCTCATAAAACTCTTTTAGGTTAGATATTAGATTATTGACAATCATAACTTCATAGTCCTCATATTTAATCTTATCTAAATATATTTCTGAAGGTGAAACGAATATAAATAAATAACCATAGTCTTTTTGAAATAGTAATTGCTGACATAATGATTGAACAATATAATCCCCAGCCATAGGTTTATTCCTATAAACATTGAAGGAATATGGATTCATTGTCTTAATATCATAGGGGTAATTATCACTGTCAACATAGTCGGGTGATACTATAATACTAACATCACCATAATCAATAGAACTAAATGTTAATAAATATACATTACTATCTTTTTTAACATCTCTAACTTTCTTATTATCTTTTATATTTTGGTAAGTTTTAATTATATCTTCTTCAAAGTAGGGCAATATATTATCACCCAATAAAGGTTCTAATACATGTCCTGCTGCCATCACAGGAATCATTTCCTGTTTAAGATATCCTAATTTCTTTAATAGTAATTCTTTTTTACTATGATAGGAGGATATATTAAGTAATGTTGCTAATTCACTACTACCTATATATTTACTTCTTATCTGTTCCCATTCTTTTGTATTTTGTTTAATATCAAGTTTTTCTGCTTTTACTATCATTGCTTAGTTTTTTAGTTTTTTATTAACAAACCATTTAATATCATTTATCAATTCTAAAGGCATATTATGAAAAGTCATAGCCATTATATTATTTATTTTCCAATATTTATTATGAGGTGTTCTGTCTTTTGTAACAATAGATTTGGTTATATCAAATATAAGATTATATAATTCCTTATCATATATTCTATCTGATAGACATTTTGATTTTATATCATTGATATGATGTATAACTGTAGAATGGTCCTTATTTAATATGCGTCCGACTTTTAATGTATTGTGATATTTATAATATAATAATATTGACATTGCCTTAATTAAATAAGGTAAGTTTCCTTTTTTCATTCTTTTTTTAGATTTATCTGATATCTTATCTTTTAATTCGGGATTTATATTAAAACAAATCTCAAATAGTTTATTATCGTCAAATTTTAATTCCCCAAAACAGATTTTATTGAGATATGTTTTTAATTCGTTATCCATTACAAATCAATTTTATCCACAAATACTACATATTTATTAGGTAACTTTGTTGTTATTTTATATTTGTGTTTAGTGTTATCTTTCTTTACAATTGAATCAATAATTGATTTACGGATAAATACTTTTGATTTAATACCATTATATTCTTTTTCACATTTCATACAATCATGTAATTTTAAAAGTTCTTTAATTGAAGATGCATAATCCACTAATAGGAATAAAGATGATACTTTATTTTTATATGAGTGTTTTTTAGTTATAATTAGTTCAGCATCGGTATCGCTAATAACAGGTATAAATTCATTACTATTATTATTCTGGTTTAATATGTTTAATGTGATTACATCATTATTAGTTAAATCAATTATCTTTTCAATCTTTTCTCCTTTCTTATTTTCAAATTCAATAATTACATAGCCATTAGATAATTTGGCTTTAATTGGATTTAGTTTAGTTTTCTTTTGTTCCATGATGTTTTATTATGGAGTGCAAAATTAGTGAATTACAAAACACTAAATTATTATTTAACAAAATTTAATTATTATTGTTAGAATTTAATGTTTTATAAATTGCAATTAAAGATGCAGTAAAAAATATATTAATAACTTCTTTTTTATATATTTGTATTAATTTAATTATCTTGTTTCCAAATGTACTTTTGTCCATATAAAATTCTATAAATGATGAGAAAAATATTTTACCTGGTTTGGATATATGAAATCCGTGATAACTAATAAATGTTTCATACATTTTATCATATAGGTTATTAAATAATGTAAAATGATAAATACCAGGATTATTATCTATAGTTAATACAAATTGATAATTTTGTATATTGTATTTAATATTACATTGTACCTTATTAGAATTAATATTACTCCATAAACTATTGAATTTTTGATGTTGTTTTTCTAATTCTATTATAGGGTTAAATGTTATAAATTTATCTACTTTCTTTATTGAAAATAAATCGTTCTTTGTTTTAGGATTAAAAATTAGGTTAACCATTTCTTTACATTTTGATTATAACAATAAGAAATATATATTGCATATAGCTTGAGATTCATAAGCAGTTATAGAACTATAAAATAAACTTCTTAAATAAGAATTTATCTTTTCTTTTTGTTCTGATAAATATTCTGATGGGTTAAATATCACTGATTCCTTCATTCATTAGTGCAACTTTTGTTGATGTATAATATATCATTCTAACTAAATAGTTATATATAAAATACCAATTAATATCATTTAAGCATCGTTTTATATTTAATTCATATATTGTTAAACCTCTATATCCTTTATCTGGATTATATTTAATTGAAGCATTCCAATATAGATAGGTACTAATACCGGGTTCTAAATTTGTAATATCATATAATATAATATCCATCCCATTTTTCATATCATAATAATTAAGAAAAACGGTACTATGTAATGATTCATCAAGATATTGTATTTTATTATCATAAGCATCAATGTGTTGTTTCCAATTATATTCTATATTATCTGCAGGATTTATTATTAATTTAGAATTATTCATTGCAAAATCATTTGGTTAAATTGCAGATACACTGATTTTAATTTAGGATTATATTCAAACTCTATATCTTTATCTAAACAATATTCAATAATGTCTGCTAATCTCATTATCTTACCTGTTATTTCTTGATTATTTCCTAATATAATAGGATTAGGATTCATTCCTGTTTCTCTATACATATTAACCATTCCTCTATATGCTTCTATATCATCATCAAAATATATCGTAGATGCTGATTTAATATTCAATTCTGGTTCAGATTTATTTTCACCTAATATAAAGGTCTTTGAATAAGGACTTAACATTACATATAGAGAATGTAGATATCTATCTATATTATTATTATATTGATAGTATGCAGGTTTATATATATCTAATTCTTTCATATCATATAAAGTAGCAGCGATTGCTGTTTCTAATATTACATCTGGTGTTTTAACTTTAATAATATTTGTTAAGTAATTTATGAGTTCAAGTTTCTTATCTTTGTTATCTGTTTCCTGATTATTAAAATCAATTTCAGATTTAAATAATTCTAGTAATTCATTTGTAATCATAGTTGTTTTGGTTTTAATTGTTTAAATTATTCTTCATCTTCATCATCAGTGTCATCCTCCAAAATATCCTCAATATCATCTCTTATTTCATGCCATTCATCTTTTATTCTAGCTTCTAAAACAAGGTTTGCTAACTTTTCAGAATCTAAATTATCTAATGTATATCCTAATTCTTTAGCATAATCAAATGCTTCTTTTAAACTTGGGTCTTCTTCCATTAAAAAATCCATTGCTTTATGGTTGTATATAATTAAATAATCACATAGTAAATTATCAATACCATCATCAAATACAGATATATCTTTATCATTAATAGCATCTTCAATATAATATTCATAATCAAACCAATTATCAATATATTTTGTTTCTTTGAAAATCTTTATTATTTGTTCTTTCTTTTCTTGATTTGTCATTTGTTTAAGTTTTAATTATTATTTTTCAAATCTTTGATTTATAGACATATATGATAATATATCTTTAAATTTATAGTTATCAATTCCTTTATCTTTTAGGAATTGTGTAACTAATTTCTTTTTTTTTCTATTTGAATCTGAATTGTTTGTTTCTAAATATAATAGTAACTCATCTATAAATGTATCATTAAGTTTATATTTATATATATATTTCTTTATCACAATAATATTTATCAGGTAATTATATTTATATTCATATAAACTTATTTCATCAATTAATGGATTTAAATCTAATGATAATATATTTAGTCTTTCATCTCCTATATTTTCTAAAAAGTATGTTAATGAATGACTATGTTTATTATAAGTTTTAATATATTTTCCGTTTAAATTATATGTATTAATTATCTTTTCTAATGATTTTCTATAATCAAATTTAATTTTGTATAAACATCTATGTTTTTTACAATGTTTATATTTGTTAACCATTCTATAATTACTTCATATGCTTTTCTTATTTTTCTTCCATCTTCATCTTCATATAGTTTTTGTCTAATTTCTTCTTTTAACATTTCTTTTTTATTCTCTATATTTCCTTTTTCTATTATTAAATTATCTCTTCTCTGTTTATATAATAATGCTACATTATATATATCTTTATTATTAAAATGTATATACTTATTAACTAATTGTAAATCAGACATTCTTTTATGCTTATTGTTTTACTATGATATTCTAAATGATTATATATTAATGTAATTAACAATGATGATATATTTGTTTTTAAATAACCTTTATCTTCTAATTCACATAGTTGGTAATATATCTTTTCTCTTAAATTATTCTTTATTTTATTGAATGGAATCATTAGTAACTTTTTATAATTGGCATTAATAATATTCTTTTATCTGAATTGATAATTGTTATTGGTCTATTAGGACTATCAGTAACATGTAATTCAGTAACTATACTATCCAAATAATCAACTATTAATTCAAAGAAATCAATACTAAACATTGCTTTATATTCTAAACCTTCATCAATACTTACAACGTTATATGTAGAACTAATTATTTGTTTATCTATATTCTCATCATCATACATGTTAGTAAATGTTATTTCATTATTCTTAATAGTAATTTTAAACTTAACTACATCATCTTTTTTATATAATACTTTCTTTGCTTTACTTAACTTTTCAACAAATTCTTTTATATGTTGGGTATTAACAATTGCTTTTTTGGTATCTGTTGGAAATATATTTTTATATTGTGGATAATTGTTTTCCACTTGACCTACTAGTATAGAAAGATTATTACCTATGATTTCATACTTTAATACAGTTTGGTCTTTTAACAAATCTACATATGTTTTCTCTTTATATATGTTTATTTGTCTAACATTTTGTTTTGATTTATCATGTGAGCAAAGCGAACTTAGTTTTAATAATGACTTAATAAAGGTAGGGTTTATATTTATAGGTTCAAACGGATTTTGAATTACTGAACATATTGCTTTTTGTTCTAACAATATATGGGCTTCAGTGCATACATAATAGTTACGATTGTTTTCATTACTAACTCTTACATTAACCATAGCAGGTCTATTCAGTGGATTATCTACCATTTTGGTAATCTTATAATGTAAATTTAATGTTTCAATAAATGGTTTATCTAATAATATAATTTCATTAGGTATCAAGTTTTCAGTATAATTAATTATATTAGATTGTAATAATAGGTTTATTTTACCATTATTAATAACAACACCATGTTGATTTGTAACAATGTCTGGTTTTATTGTAAAAGCTAACATTAACCATTCACTATCTTTTACAATATTAAATAACTTATTAAAGTTAATTTCATAGAATTGTCTAGTTCCTTTTCCATATTTTAATCTATAACTAATATCTAATCCATCACAAACTATATATTTACCATAGTGTAATAATGATAAAGTATTATCATCTGTTGGTCCTAATAATACTTTAAATTCTTGTGGGTTTGTTTTATAATATTTTCCACTTAAAACTTTTATCTCTTTAAGAACATTCAATAATTCTTTTACTTGTTTTTTGTCTAATTTAATTTCTTTCATAAGTTTAAGTTTATTTAATTCACATTACTCTCTAATAAATTTTGTTTTAATTTATTATTATCTAATTTATATTTCATAATACATATAGCATCTGCTAATCCATCTTGTGTTTTTTTAATTTCTATATCTTTTCCTGTCAGTTCTTTATAAATGATAGGTGCTATTGCTAAACTTTTAAGTTTAGTTTCCTTTATGTTTGTTCCATCTGATGTTATGTTATCTGTTATCTGTCTATAATTATCAAAGATATATTTCTGCCATGTCTTTGCTGTAACGGATTCAAATTCTAATCCTAATGCTAAACATACACCTTCAATAAAACTATATTGTTGTAATAGTTTTATATTACTATCTTTACTAATACCGTATATTGATTGTAGTTTTTCTACTATAACATAATCAACTTCAGATGTTTTAATTAATTCTATAAGTTTTAATTTATCTAAATCATGTTTGCTTTTACTACCTTTAACTTTAATGATTGGCATTTTAGTTACAAGCAACTCACCATATATGTTATAATAAGATATACCTCCTTTTAAACCAATATCTATTGCCATTATTCTCATGTTGTTTTTGTTTGTTTATGTTTAGTTGCGGCGAGGGGACTCGAACCCCAAACCTCTTGGTTATGAGCCAAGCATGCTATGCCATTACACCACGCCGCTGATAGTACTACCCTTCTATCAATTCTCTAATCTCTCCTTCCCTGTCTGCTTTATAGGTTCATGTTCTGATGCTACAATATATAAAGCTGCAGCAACATTTGGCATTATCATTTTATTTTTAGATAATAATAGATTATTACAAAAATCTATCATTTGTAATTTATCTTCTTTCTTATTAATAGTAT
>FWWM01005798.1_pt1 | contig 26561 bp, 24 predicted proteins | sample 2228351 | NCBI WGS metagenome assembly FWWM01 (sample SAMEA103939774, study PRJEB20133) | metagenome
CACACATTCTTGGACAATCATTTTGTGTCTGATTAATCACCTGTTATAATTGGAAGAGATTGTTCTTATTCTCACATGTTTTATCTTGCAGGAGAAGTCCATGACCACAAAGATCAAGTTTGGAACCGACGGGTGGAGAGGCTTTATCGCCGAAGACTATACATTCACTAATGTTCGTCGTTGTGCCCAAGGTTTTGCCAGTTACATGAATCGTAGAGGAAAAAACGGGGGATCGATTGTCATTGGGCATGACAAGCGATTTCTATCCGAAAATTTTGCACTCGCAGCTGCCGAGGTACTATGTGGAAATGGTTATAGAGTTTTCCTGACGCAGTCAGCAACCCCAACGCCAGTTATTGCCTTTTCCGTGGTCAATAAAGGCGCTACAGGAGCGATCAATATCACCGCTTCTCATAACCCGCCAACAGATAATGGCTTTAAAGTTCGGGATGAAAATGGAGGAGCAATTGATCCGGAAGGCTTAAAGCTAATCGAATCGATGATCCCCGACTTGGAAGCAGAGGTAAAACGAATATCTGCCGAAGAAGCTGAGAAGAGCGGTGCTTTGGTTCGCTTTGACCCCGCACCAGCCTACATCGAACATCTCCACACCCTGATCGATCTTCAACCGATTCGTGATGCGGGCTTGAAAATCCTGGTTGACCCCATGTGGGGAAACGGCGCTGGTTGGTTTCCCAAACTCTTGTCCGGAGGCAAAACTCAGGTAATCGAAATTCATAACCAACGCAACCCCATATTCCCGGAAATGTCTCGGCCTGAGCCAATCCCCCCAAATATTGATGCGGGCTTGAGAGAAACGGTGAATCAAGGCGCCGATGTGTTAATTATTACCGACGGTGACGCGGACAGAGTTGGAGTTGGCGATGAAAACGGCCGCTTCATCAACCAATTACAGGTCTATGCGCTCCTCGCCCTGTACTTATTGGAAGTCCGAGGAGAACGTGGTCCAATTGTAAAGACACTTTCTACCACAAGTATGCTCGAAAAACTAGGTAGGATTTATGAAATTCCCGTTTACGAAACAGGAGTTGGATTCAAATACGTTGCTCCAAAATTCCTTGAAACCAATGCCATGATTGGTGGTGAAGAATCGGGTGGTTACGCTTTCAGGGGCAACGTTCCAGAAAGAGATGGCATCCTTGCCGGTTTGTACATCCTCGATATGATGGTACGACTGAATAAGAAGCCATCCGAACTATTGGAAATGCTTTTTTCCAAAGTTGGACCGCACTATTATGACCGGGTTGACTCACGCTTCACGGGTGATCGCTCCGAAAAAGAAAATATGATCCTTGCTGCAAAACCAGAGACAATTGGTGGATTGAAGGTCATCGGTTTGAATACCACCGACGGCTTCAAATTTATGCTGGAAGATGGTGGTTGGATGCTGATCCGTTTTTCTGGAACCGAACCAATTATCCGCGTATATTGTGAAACAACCCACCAAGATCGCGTACAACCGATTTTGCAGGATGGATTAAAACTCGTTAGGTTACACCAGTGATCGCTTTTCAAGACACTCATTGCCACTTGAACCTTAACCAATTTAATAATGACTTGGAGCAGGTTATTCATCGCGCTCAACAGGAAGGCATCAACCGCATTCTGGTACCCGGAATTGATTTGGAAACCAGTCAGCGCGCGATTGAAATCAGTGAGAAATGGGACATCGTATTCGCCGCTGTTGGAGTTCATCCAAACAATTCCCCCTCATGGAATTCTAAGACGTTGAGTAAGTTGGAAGAAATGTGTCACCATCCAAAAGTAGTTGCCATTGGGGAAATTGGACTGGATTATTACCGGAATTATGCAGACCCCCAACTTCAAAAGAAGGTTTTGGCAGCCCAAATGGAATTAGCATCAGAAAAATCCAAACCGCTGGTGCTCCACAACCGGAATGCGTTGCACGATCTAATGGCTATCCTTGCTGAATGGGTTAATGGCTTGCGATTGTCAGGAAAAAGCCTAGCGGAAAAACCAGGTATCCTCCATGCCTTTGATGGCGATCTTGAAACTGCAAGTAAAGCAATAAAATTGGGATTTTCCATCGGAATAGCTGGGCCTGTTACATTTACCAACGCCAAGGATCGCCAGAAAATCACCAGCATGATTCCTTTGAAAGCAATGATTGCAGAAACCGATGCTCCCTATCTTGCACCTCATCCTCACCGCGGTCAGAGAAACGAGCCAGTTTGGGTAAAACTTCTGGTTCGAAAGATTGCGGATTTAAAAGCCCTACCATTGGAAGACATCGCTACCACCCTCGCAGATAACGGTAATCAATTATTTGGATGGAGATCGTCTGATTGAGCACTACAACATCCTTTTTTATCCCTGTACAGGAAGATATTCATCAAGTTGAAACCTTGATGCAATTTCAGGCAGAAGGGCACCATGCTGACTTACAAGCCGCCCTGAAGCATTTACTTGCATCTGGCGGAAAACGAATTCGTCCTACGGTCACTTTATTGATCGGTAGAATGCTCGGAGCCCCTCAAGAAAAGTTAATTACTTTGGCTGCAGCCATTGAATTATTGCATACCGCTACGCTTGTCCATGATGATCTGATTGATGGGGCACTCCTGCGTCGTGGTATTCCAACTCTCAATTCACAATGGTCTCCAGGTGCAACCGTCTTGACGGGAGATTTTCTTTTTGCCCGTGCCGCAAAACTTGCAGCCGACACCGAATCCATACCGGTTATGAGCCTTTTCTCCAAAACTCTCAGTGTTATCGTTAATGGCGAAATATCTCAACTATTCTCCAGTCGTTGCCAGGCAGATCGGCAAGGTTATTATCAGCGAATTTACGCCAAAACCGCCTCTTTATTTGAGACTTCAGCAACATGCGCGGCATTGATCAGTCCAGTCTCAGAGGAAACCATCCAAACTATCCGGTCTTACGGATTCAATATTGGCATGGCTTTCCAGATAATGGACGATGTTCTTGACTTTATCAGCGATTCTTCCAAGTTGGGCAAACCGGTTGGGAATGACTTAAGGCAAGGATTAATCACCCTACCCACCCTTTATTACATTGAGGATCATCCGGATGATGAATTGGTTCAACAAATTCTGGAAGGTCATTGCCCGAATTATGAAGAGGATATCAAGAGCGTGGTAGATCGTATTCGCAACAGCCACGCCATAGAACAATCCATTGCAGAAGCAGAACGCTATGTGAATGAAGCCTTTAATTGCTTACAAAAATTGCCCCCTTGTCCCGAAAGAACTCACCTCGAAGAATTGACCCTTTACATCACCCGAAGAGAATTATAACCAGACAAAAAAGCCACCTCAACAGCGAGGTGGCTTGTGCGCTGGGTGGGAGTTGAACCCACACGCCTTTCGGCACATGGCCCTCAACCATGCCTGTCTGCCAATTCCAGCACCAGCGCAATTAGCTTTGATATTATAATCTGCTCTGGTGGTATGTCAAGAAATCCACCAACAGACACCCAATCCAACGGAGGATGCAATGACCATTATTCTGGACGCAATGGGTTCGGATCATTATCCAGATCCTGAAGTTCATGCAGCTATCATGGCAGCCAGAGATTTTTCAGAAGAAATCATTTTAGTGGGCGACGAAACCTTAATAACTCCGAAACTGAAAGAGTTAAATGCTGATAATCTCCCTATCAGAATTGAGCATGCACCTGACCTGGTGGAAATGGGAGAGAAACCGGTAGAAGCCGCTAAGCGCAAACCGCGCAATTCTATGACAGTAGGGCTTAATCTTGTCAAAGAAGGTCAGGGAGATGCTTTTGTAACTGCCGGAAATACCGGAGCAGCGATGTTCAATGCTTTGCGGACCCTTGGGCGAATTAAAGGGGTTGCCCGACCCGCCCTGACAGCTCTTTTCCCAGTCAAAGGGGGGCATTGTGTCGTCCTGGATATCGGCGCCAACGCCGATTGTCGTCCAGAGTTTCTGCTCCAATTTGCAATCCTTGGCAGCATTTATGCCGAAAAAGTCTTAAATAAACAAAATCCACAGGTTGGGCTTTTGTCGAATGGAGAAGAAGCCGGTAAAGGCAATCAATTAATCAAAGACACTTACCCGATTTTAGAAAAATCTGGTTTGAATTTCATCGGCAATGTGGAAGGCAAGGAATTATTTGGGGGTTATGCAGATGTCGTCGTTACCGATGGATTTACGGGAAATATTCTGTTAAAGTCCAGCGAAGCGGTAGCCAAATTACTGACAGACACCTTGAAGGAAGAATTGACTGCATCTACAATTACTAAAATCGGGGCATTATTGGCTAAGCCAGCATTAAAAAAGCTAAGAGCAATGATGGATCCCTCCGAAGTAGGCGCAGCACCTCTATTAGGTATTGATGGTCTGGTGTTTGTTGGTCATGGACGTTCCGACAGCCGAGCAATGTACAGCGCAATTCGAGTTGCCCAGCAAGCTGTCAAAGCCAAACTGTTACCAGCATTACGATCTGCCATCCAGGAACGTCTTGAAATGGTTGAAAATATCACTAAAACTACCTTAAACCAATCCTGAGTTGAGGTTATTCCATGAAAATTGTTTCCAACACAAAACTGATCAAACGCAATAAAAAAATTGGTCAAACCCTTACGATTGGAGCCCTGATTGTACTGGCTATAGGCTTGTATTATTCATTTACCCAACCAGAGCAAATTACCATAACTTTCGGCGCATTATTGTTTGGTTTCTTGATGACTCAAATCGGTATCTACTTTGGAAACCGGTGGGGAAGATCTCCCCGACCGGATGAATTACTTACATCGGGATTGAAGGGTCTGGAAGACAAATATACTCTCTACCATTATACTACCGACATTCCGCATGCTCTAATTGGTCCTGCCGGTATTATCGCGCTAATCCCAATTTCAGTTGGCGGAACGATTATTTACGATGAGAATAGAAACCGTTTTCGTCAAAAAGGCGGAAACCTTTATCTGAAAATTTTTGGGCAAGAAGGATTGGGAAGACCGGAATTGGATGCTCAATACACCACGAACGATCTGCAGAAATTTCTAAAAAAGAAATTCCCCGATTTGGAAATACCTGAAATTCAGCCAATTCTGGTTTTTACAAATCCAAAAGCCAAATTGGAAACGTCTGATGCTCCAATACCGGCTCTCTCCCTGGAAAAATTAAAAGACTTCATCCGAAAGCGAGGGAAGGAAAGGCCTGTAGCCCTCTCGCTTATTCAGGAAATTCAAAAGGGTTTGCCGGAAGAAGACCTGCTCTGATTCGGTTTCTTTTTTATCCGAGATGTTTGTGCCCCCCTCTCATTCCGGGGGGCGTTTCGCTTCTGTTGGATAGGTTCGGCGAGTTCTTTTACCTCAGCAGGAGTAAGATATCTCCACTCTCCCGCTTTCAGATTGCCTAATTTCAATTGACCAATCCGCACCCTTACAATTCGATTGACCGGTAACCCGATTGTTTTACCAATCTCCCGTATCTGTCTTTTCTTGCCTTCGCGCATAATCACACGCAGCCATGCCCCTTTTCCGGCACTTCCTTCTACCAAAACCTCTGCGGGCAAAGTTCGAGTTCCATCGGGAAGAACCACGCCCCTTCTCCAAATCGCTAATTGCTCTTCATCTGGTTTGGTAAACAGTAAAACCCGATACTCTTTTTCATGCCCGTAACGAGGATGCGTCAGGCGGTTGGCTAATTCTCCGTCATTCGTCAATAGAATTAATCCTTCGCTGTCGTAATCAAGTCTGCCTACTACAAATAAATGTTCCGGCAGGGGAACAAGATCAAAGACAGTTTTCCTTTCCGTGCCCTTTACATCATCCGAAAGCACACCACGTGGTTTGTGTAGTGCAATGTAAATTTTTTTTCCACTAGGTTTAGGAATAGGTTGACCATCCACTGTGATCTCATCAGTTTCAGGATTTGCCTTTGCACCCAGTGCAATCAATTCTCCATTGACTCTTACCCTGCCGTCCGCAATCAATAACTCACAAGCTCTTCTTGACCCAAAACCCGCTCTTGACAGGATTTTTTGTACTCGTTCCTCTCCCATTGCTCAATCCTTTAATAACTTCTGCTCTTCTGGACTGACCCCTTCTTGCTCAAGCAGATCAAAGGGGGGTAATTCATCCAGTGAATTCAATCCAAAGTGTTGCAAGAAATCCATAGTGGTCCCATACAGAATTGGACGTCCAGGGCCTTCTGCCCTGCCGATTTCTTGAACCAGACCTTTAGATAGTAAACTTTTCAGTACGCCGTCACTATTTACCCCTCGCACCGCATCAATTCCTGGGCGAGTAATTGGCTGGCGGTAGGCGATAATCGCTAATGTTTCTAAAGCAGCCCGGCTGAGACGGCTGGTTGCCTCTAACCCCAAAAATCGCTCAATCAAAAAAGCCAACTCCGCAGGTGTAGTTAATTGATATCTTCCCTGAAAGAGTTGGATTCTCAAACCACGTCCCTGCCGATAAATCTGAGATAATTCTTGTAAACCTTTTTCCACATCTGCCGGGCTTACCCCAATTGCTTCCGCAAGTTGATGTGCGCTTACCGACGATGGAGCAACAAATAATAAAGCTTCCAGTTTGGACACCAAAGAAAATTGATCCTCCGGTAAGTTCTCTTCACTCATGCTATAATATGCCTGTTCAATTAATCTTGGATGATTATACTTGAATCAGATAAAAACGAATAAGATTGCTGGTCTAGTGATCAATACAGAACAAAAAATAGGGCTGCGTAATTTAATTTTTCACCTGTTTGGCGGGTTGGTAACCGCTTTCGCGTTGGCGGGGTGTAATTCAACTCAACCTGACTCCGCTTCAAACCTTCCAATTACAGTTGTGGAATTCAACCGTCAGGTTGAAGTTCTTGTCCCCTTTGGCTCATCGGTTTTGGATGCCCTTCAAGCCGCCAATATTGAATTGGGCTCACTGGATAGAACTGATCCGCCTTCCTTCACAATCCTTACCGAACCCATTTCGATTAAGATCACCCGTGTTGTTGAAGAATTCGAACAGGAAGAAATCATCATCCCATTCGAAAGACAAACCGTAAAAAACGAAAACCTTACAGAAGGTGAATCGTTATTAGTTCAACCCGGTGAAAATGGTCTTCAGCAAATTACTTATCGCCGGTTGATTGAAGATGGAATTGAAACCTCCCGATCGGTCTTCAAAATTGAAGTGATAAAAGAAGCCCGTCCAGAAATCTTGATGATCGGAATCCAATCACCATTCATTCCACTGGAAATTCCCGGTAAACTCGCCTACTTGACCGCTGGTAACGCATGGCTAATCGAACGGGATACGAGACAGCGGAAACCTGTGGTTACCACCGGCGATTTGGATGGAAGAGTATTTAGCCTTTCCCCCAATGGAGATTGGTTGCTTTTTACCCGCAAGTCAAGCACTCAAAACGAAATCAACTCTCTCTGGGTTGTCAACTTAATTCAAGAAAATGCTCAACCCATCAATCTCAATGCAAAAAATATCATCCACTTTGCCGAGTGGTTACCTAATCGAACTGCAACCATCCTTTACTCCACCGTTGAACCTCGTTCGACCGCACCTGGCTGGCAGGCAAATAATGATTTGCGGCGGCTTGTGTTTAATGCCGCTGGAAGAGTCGTCCGTGATGAAATCGTCATTGAAACCAACGCTGGCGGAATTTACGGATGGTGGGGTGCCTCTTTCCACATTTCACCCTCCGCAAGTTCAATTGCCTTTTCTCGGCCAGATGCGATTGGGTTGGTCAGCGAGGATGAAGGCTCTCTTGATCCACTCATCAATATCCTGCCCTTCCAAACGCGCTCAGACTGGGCATGGGTTCCGGGTGTGGAATGGAGTATGGATGGTAGTGTATTGTATTTTGTCAACCACTCTCCAATCGCTGGTATTAACGATCCAGAATCATCGCCGCTTTTTGAGTTGAGTGCTTTTATTCTGCCCTCTGGCCCATTGGTCAAGCTGGATTCACAAACCGGCATGTTTGCTTATCCGAGTATTTCCAAAGGAAAAGTAGAAAGTCAGACTTGGCTAGCCTATTTGGAAGCCATCTTCCCGGAGCAGAGCGAGAACAGCCGCTACCGCCTGGTTGTAATGCAGCCAGATGGATCGAACCGTAAAGTGATTTTTCCTACAGAAGGGGGTACTGGACTTGACCCACAAAAAGTAGTTTGGTCACCAGCGAATAACAACTCTACTCAAAGTTTTCTCGGCTTTATTTACCAAGGCAATGTCTGGCTTGTTTCAACGGAAGATTGGCAACCCAGACAGGTGACTGGTGACAGCCTGATTACCCGTATTGATTGGAAATAATCTTTTTTAGAAAGGTCTATCTCATGAGAGTTTTAGTAACCGGTGCTGCAGGATTTTTAGGTTCACATCTATGCGAACGATTGTTGAATGAAGGACATTCAGTGGTGGGTATGGATAACTTTATTACGGGTAGCCCAGAGAATCTCGCTCATCTGGCTAATCATCCTCAGTTTGAGTTCATCCGCCACGATGTTGCCAATTTTATTTTCGTGCCAGGTAAGGTTGATGCAGTGTTACATTTTGCATCACCAGCCAGCCCCAATCCCTCTTCCCCTTACGGATATACCAATTTACCCATTCAAACCATGAAAGCAGGTGCTCTGGGCACTCACAACACTCTCGGAGTAGCCCGTTCTCATAAAGCCCGCTATCTCCTCGCATCAACCAGTGAAATCTACGGAGATCCCTTAGAGCATCCTCAAAAAGAAACTTACTGGGGTCATGTTGATCCAATTGGTATCCGATCGGTTTACGATGAAGCCAAACGCTTCGCAGAAGCGCTGACAATGGCTTACCATCGCTACCATGGAATTGACACTCGTATTGTGCGTATCTTCAATACTTATGGGCCGAGAATGCGTCTGGATGACGGCCGGGTTGTTCCGAACTTTATCCAGCAGGCTCTGCGCGGAGAACCCCTCACCGTTTATGGTGATGGATCACAAACCCGTAGTTTTTGTTATGTAGATGATCTCATTGAGGGGATTTATCGTTTATTGATGTCTGACGAACATTTACCAGTCAACATTGGCAATCCCGCTGAAATCACAATATTGGAATTTGCAGAGACCATTAACCGCTTGGTTGGAAATAAAGCCGGCATCATCATGAAAGAGCACTCACGGTTAGGAGACGATCCTCAACGACGCCGCCCCGATATCACCCGCGCAAAGGAAATTTTGAAATGGCAACCAACGATCTCATTGCAAGAAGGCATCACAAAGACCATACCCTACTTCAAAAACAAAATGGGATTGGAATGATTTTGACGAATACCCGTGAACGAACTCGCTTTTTCCGCTTTGCAATTGTTGGAGCAGTTGGAGCTGTCATTGACTTTGGGGTTTTTAATATTCTTACCCATTTTGTATCCTATTTTCGCGATAATGCAGTATTTGCTCAGGCAATCTCATTCACCCTTGCCGTGTTCAGCAATTTCACTTGGAACCGTTTGTGGACTTACCCCGATTCGCGCAGTAAGCCAATCATGCGCCAATGGGTTCAATTTGCTGTGGTAAGCGTTATTGGCTTAACCATTCGCACACCCATCTTTCTGTGGCTGGAGGGTTTATTGATTCGAACCTTTTCAGGTTGGTTTACCAAAGGGGCAGTTACCCCGATTGTTATTGCTCATAACGCCGCTCTGGCAATTGTTATCGGAACAGTTATGGTCTGGAACTTTTTTGCCAACAGGTATTGGACGTATAATGATGTCAATACTTGAGTATGACCGAAACATCGGCTAACGATTCCTCCTACAACCCTTCCAATATCCGCTCCCTGCGGGAATTAATTGATCTGGTTTCAGGAAGAAGCATAAAAGACCAGATTCCGCAGGAGGATGCTGGATACGCGGAAGTATTACCCTTTCCTTTTCTGGCATTGGTTGGCCAGAAAGAAATGAAAATCGCCCTGTGTCTGACACTCATTAATCCCGAAATCGGGGGCGTTCTGCTTATTGGCCCCCGGGGAACCGGAAAAACTACCGCCGTGCGCTCCTTGATTGATTTGCTCCCACCGGTTGAGCGAAGCGCCTGTTTTTATGGCTGCTTACCCGAAGATATTGAAGCCTTTGGTATGGATGGAGTTTGTCCCGATTGTGCCAAAAAATTTGCCGAAGGAAAACCTCTTACCATCCAAGACCGGGTGAAATTGGTTGAACTACCACTCAATGCAAAACTTGAGGATGTGATTGGCGGCATTGATGAACGAGCGGTAGTTCATGACCGGTTGCGATTGAAAAGGGGCATTCTCGCTCATGCTGATTTGAATATCCTTTATGTTGACGAAGTAAATCTGCTTGCAGACGAAATCGTTGATGCAATTTTGGATGCTTCTGCAAGCGGAAATTTTACGGTCAGACGTGGTCCCATCACCGCTACCTACCGCTCAAGATTTACGTTGATTGGTTCTATGAATCCAGAGGAAGGAAATTTACGTCCCCAAATCATGGATCGCTTCGGATTACGTATAATCGTAAAAGGTTTGGATGAGCCACAGGAAAGGCTGGAAGCCTACCGCCGCACCCATTTATATCGTCAAAATCCACGTAAAATGATCGCATTGTACCAGAACGAATCGATGCTGGCCGCAAAAGAAATTGCCCATGCAAAAAGTCTCCTTCCCAATGTGAACTTGCCTGAAGATGTAGCCAAACAGGGCATTCAACTAATCCAGAAGATGCAAATTGATTCTTTGCGTGCCGAAATAACCCTGTTCGAAGCAGCCCGTGCCTACGCAGCCGCGGATAATCGGAACGTAGTAACCGTGGAAGACTTAAGGCAAGTTGCGCCTATGGCATTACGGTTACGTCGTTCCCGATTTATGACGGAGTATTTTCAGGGACGGAAAGAAGAAGAACAGGAAATTCACAGAAAAGTTGATGAAGTGTTGAAATGATTGAGAAAAAGGTTTTCAAATGAGCAAAATTTCCCATAAAAAACGAATGGAACTTTGTTTAGCTGGTGAAACTGTAGACCGGCCACCGGTCTCTTTATGGCGGCATTTCCCCATTGACGACCAAACCCCCGAAACTCTTGCAACGGCGATTATCAATTTTCAAAATATTTACGATTTTGATTTTATCAAAGTCACACCAGCATCTTCGTACTGCATCAAAGATTGGGGGGTGAGGGATATTTGGCAAGGCAACCCGGAAGGCACACGTGATTATGAACAACCGGTGATACTGGATTTCGACGATTGGGAAAAACTGAAACCCCTCCATCCGCGAAAAGGATACTTGGGCGAAATGCTGGATTCCCTCAAGATACTCCTAAAAGAGTATTCAAACACAACACCAGTTGTCCAAACCATTTTCAGCCCGCTTTCTCAAGCCAAAAACCTAGTTGGAAAAAATCAACTATTACATCACTTACGTGCCTGTCCCGAAGCAGTTAAAGCTGGCTTACAAATCATCACTCAAACAACGATAGATTTTGTGGAAGAGCTGAGGAAAGTCGGTATAGATGGGATTTTTTATGCCGTTCAACACGCCCAATACCACCTCCTTTGCGAGGAGGAATTTCAAACTTTTGGAATTTTTTACGATCTGCAAATTTTGGAAGTTGCCAAACCATTTTGGCTGAATATTGGTCACATTCATGGTGAGAACATCATGTTTGACAAGATCATGAATTATCCCGTCCAGATACTCAACTGGCATGACCGACAAACCTCACCTTCTTTGCGTGAAGCTCAGGAGAAATTCGAAGGTGTCGTTTGTGGGGGGCTGAAACAATGGGAAACGATGGCCTTAGGAACACCAGAAATAATTTATCAAGAAGCAGCCGATGCTTATAACCAGACCGCGGGAAAACGATTTATTTTAGGAACGGGCTGTGTTATACCAATTACTACACCACATGGGAACATTATGGCTGCCCGGCGCTTTGTTGAAACCCTCTCAAAATGAGTAATCCCCGCATCATTTCCGGAAAAGCCAAAGGAATGCGCTTACAGGGGGTACCCGGCAACATTACCAGGCCGATTACTGACCGCGTCAAAGAAGCCTTATTCAACATTCTTGGAACGGATATTGAAAACGCATCGCTGTTAGATTTATTTGCAGGTACAGGAAGTGTTGGGATTGAGGCTTTAAGTCGCGGCGCAGCCTTTGTTCATTTTAACGACATTCATCGCTTAGCCATTGCTGCTATTCGTGCCAATCTCGAACATACTCGACTTAAAGAGAACGCAAAAATCACTCAGCAGGATGCATTCGTCCTGCTTGCCACCCCTCCGTACCAGCCATTCGATTATATTTTCATTGCCCCGCCTCAATATAAAAATTTATGGAAAGAAATTTTACTTAAACTGGATCAGAATATTGGCTGGTTAGCCGACGATGGTTGGGCAATTGTTCAAATAGACCCGCTTGAGTATGAGAAATTCTCCCTTGAAAACCTCACTGAGTTGGAACAACGGCGTTACGGCAGTACGTTATTATTATTTTTTGAAAAAGTAAAGCAACAAGACTCAACTCGAAAAACCGATTCTTAGTTGATCGTTTTCATCATACCAGTATCGGGCAAAGAAGGGAGCCTCGCCCTTTTTCGCATGAAGCACTTTTGGCAAGAGGATTGGCAAATCTTCGACCAGTGGGTATTCCAGCAACTGGTCAATCGGTATCCACTCCAGTTTCCCTTCTGCCGAACTTTCTATTGGTTGGGCTTCCGTATGACCTCGAAAAACGAATAAACCGATGCCCGTTTGTTCACCTACATCAATCATGACAATTCCACATAACCACAGGTCTGGAACAAAAATCCCGGTTTCTTCCTCAAGTTCACGCCTTGCTGCAGAAAGAACATCCTCTCCCCGTTCAATATGTCCCCCAATACCATTATACAAGTTCGCCCAAATTCTTTTTTGGGGGTGCCCCCTAATCAGCAACAATCGGTCTCCCTGCGTAATAAAAATCAAAGTACGCGGGATGATCTGAAACCGATTGTTGCTGACACCTTGATCCTTTTTGGGCATAAATGGATCTAACTCAAGAACATGGGAACTCCCATGAAATCGCGGATCTTGGGTTTGTAATTTTCAATGTCGTAATAGGCAGGCACATCCACCCGCTTTCTACCAGCCAGTACCATTTCGATTGGCACGGTAGTGTATTTTCCGCCGTGAAGTGCTACCATTTTACCCGTTTCATTGCGGCGGATCAGTTGTACCGCCATTGTGCCAAAAGACATTGCCACCATTCGATCCAACGAATCTGGAGCGCCCGAACGCATCAAGTACGCCAACTGTTGGTACATCGTATGCTGGCCTGTCAAACGTTTGATCTCTTCACAAACAATCTGACCGATTCCTCCCAATTTTCGGTGACCGTAGGGGTCAGCCTCTCCACTTTCAACGACCTCACCACCTTCCATAATAGCACCTTCGGAAATGGTCATAATGGCATAATTTGAGGGATTTCGGCGTTTATCCGCCATCAGAAAATCCGCCAGTTTTTGCATGTTGAATGGTACCTCTGAAATGATTGCACGATCCACATAAGACAGATAAGCCGTGATCAGGCTGGTTTCCCCTGAATTTCTGCCGAACAATTCAACCACACCAATTCTTTCATGTGATCCTACTGAGGTACGCATATTCGTAATAAATTCGACGCTGCGGGTTACTGCTGTGGAAAAACCAATACAGTAATCGGTACCAAAGATGTCATTATCCATTGTCTTCGGACAAGCCACGATCGGGAACCCCTCTTTATGTAATCTAACGGCGAAGGATAATGTATCATCCCCCCCAATGGGTACTAATACATCAATACCTAAATTTCCTAAAACTTCAAGGACATAGTCGGTATAATCAATTTTTTCTTCGCCGGCTACTTTTTTTCCATAATTGGAATTTTTCAAGAAATCGGGTGCATCCTTTGGTGATACTCGCTGAGGATTGGTCCGCGAGGTGTGTAGAAATGTGCCTCCCGTGCGGTCAATGGTGCGGACATCTTCTTCGTGTAACTCTCTCACATAATACTCGCGTGTAGAGGGTTCATTTTGGTTGTAATGCAACAATCCGGCCCACCCTCTTCGAATACCAATGACCCGATAACCCTGCTCCAGGGCATTCATCACGACTGCCTTGATGCAGGGGTTTAATCCCGGCACATCGCCCCCCCCGGTTAGGATACCGATAGTTTTTGTCATGTTTACCTCCACATTGAATAAAGGTTATGATGTCTTATGTTGTTTCTTCTTGGGGATAAGGAATATGAAAGGAGACAACTGTACCAACACCAACTCGAGAATCGATATTAAAATATCCACCCAGCATCTCTACTCGTTCTTTGATCAACTTCAATCCAAGACCCTTTCCCATCATTGCCTTAGAAGGATCGAAACCTTTTCCATCGTCTTTCACCTGCACCTTGATCAATTGCGAATCCATCGTGATTGCGATCTCAATTTTAATTTTATGTGGCGTATCCGCGTTATGTCGAGTGGCATTTCCAATAATCTCCTGAAGAGAACGGAATATCAACACCTCAATATACGGCTCTAATCGCTTTTCGGCGCCCATAATATCGAGTTTTGTTTCAATTCCACTCTCGTTTTGAAAATTTTCTATATACCGTTTTAGAGTGGGAAATAATCCCAGATCATCCAGCATCATCGGTCTTAGATCGGTAATGAACAAACGAACTTTCTGGAATGTACTTAATGCAGCAGCCTTAAGATTTTCCAACTCTTGTTTTGCTCTAGCCGGATCGATATCAAACAAACGGCTGGCAATTTCAGTTTGGACGACAAAGTTCGACAATGCCTGGGCAGGTCCGTCGTGCATTTGCTTTGAAAGACGCTGACGTTCAGCTTCTTGTGCATCAATTAACTTTTCAAGCAGGGCCGTCCCTCGTTGTTCCCGATACTTTTCGGATTCAGATTCCAAAAACTGGTTGGTTTCTTGAATTAGATCTATGTAATTTTCTAAAAGTTCTTTTTCTTTTTGTAATTTTTCGAGCTGTCCGCGTTTGATGATCATATTCCTGAGCGATTCAATCATTTCATCATAAGCGCGTATAATATCTTGTCTTGGTAAAGTATCAATTTGAGCCTTGACTATATTCAATTGAGCAGTTTTTTGCCGACTGAGTTCACTCAATCGGTTTATTTCCACATTGAGTTGATTTATCATTAAATCGCATTCTTTGAGTTTATTTTGAAATTCCTTGTTTTTAGCATTTAACGAATTTACAAATTGATCTCGAACATCCTCACTGATCAAATTATCACTCATGGAGTGCTTCTCCTCTGAACAACTTGAAAATCATGCCAAGTATAGCATAACCTTCAGATACTGTTATAAATTTTTAAACTTGAAATTCTGCTCCTAACAGCTAAGGCCTGTCAACAAGAATTAAGAAGTAATGTATACCATCAAAAGTATCAATGTACCGAACACCGGTTAAATTTCGAGGATTTTGATATAAGTCGGACAGGTTTTCTTGATTCAACTCCAGTAATAAGTAAGATGCTCCATATCTATTCGCGGCTGCAAGCGTTTGGCTTATGTCCCCATCCGGAATGACGATACTGGGTCTTCTCGTCGCCCAATAGAAACCTGGCGGATTGTTGACCATTCCAATGGCTGAATTAGAAATTTTGAGTTCTCTCAACCTTTTTTCAGTTTTTTGATACTGCTCGATACTTTCATTCCAAACAATGTTTTTGCCATTTTCAAATACCCGCTGGTAAAAAAACCACACCGCAATGAACAAATTGAGTAGCACTAAAAATGTGCCAAACAGGATCATCCCAGAAGAGATATTCCATCCACGCATTTTTTTCATCCATAAGATTGCCTCTTCAAGACCGGCCACCGCCAAACTCCAAAAAAATATTTGGAGGGATGCGCCTGAATGGAGAAATCCTCCCCGTGACCCTGCATACGGGAATAATACGGTCATTATTCCGAGGATTATTAACCACATCAAAAAAACGAATTTCACCGCAGGTAAATTTCTTCGTTTCCAGATTCCAACTAAAATCAAAGGCATAAGGGCGATTGATCCCTGCACAACAAGGGCATTCTGTAAGTTCAAACTTAAGGCATTCAACCTGGCTTGGGATATCGCTGACCATCCAGACTCTAACCAAGTCGTCAAGGTTAGTTGATCATTTTTGAAAGAATAAAGTTGATTGTAATTGGTAAGCCATAAACTTTTGCTATTGCCGGGTGGAAACAAACTCCCGAAAACCTTCCAATTCCGGTAATACCACCCTCCAGCAAGAATCAAATAACCAACCACGAGGACTATTACACCGATAGTGGCTACACGCATTTCATTTCCCGAACGCCATGGGCGGATTCTCCATATCACTAGACCTAAAGCGGAAAATAACCAGATCAAGCCATCCGCTCTGGTTAAGTGCATCCAACCGGCTATCAAACCTAATAAAAAAAACCTCCTTAAGCTATCCAATCCTCCAATCAGTCTATTTTCAACCCAAAACGCCATAATAAGGAATACTCCACCTCCAACTATACACGGTACAAATGTTTCCGGAATTGCCAGGTAAAGACTATAAACACCGGGAACAGCCGCAATACCGCCAGCAATCCATGCAAACTTCGAGTTGTTCAATAACCGCTTCGCCACGTATACACTCAACACCGGCAATAAACCACTCAGGAGCAAAAAAAGGAATTTTGCCCAGAAAAAATCCGTGGAATGACCTATCTTCATACCCACATAAACGAGTAACGATGGCAGCGGCATCCAGTAAACAAATGCAGGCGCTGGAAGACCCTTGGGATCGGAAAGATAGTTCCAAATAAACGGTTCAACAAAACCTTTTCCCTCAAATAGTTGAAGGCCGCCAACAGCGTAATAGGCCGCATCCATGTAACCCGGCCCGGTTTGAAATTGCGAGCCAAGCAGGGCGAAGCTTACTCCTGTCCCATACCAAAACCAATATGAGTTCAAGATTTTTTCTGTAAATCTCTTAACTCTCATGGCTTCATCCTGAATTCGTATACGACCAGATCGCCTATTTGCGTAATTTTTGTTTGCAAAAATTGGTGAGAAAACACCTCCAGAACAGGATGGCTTTGACCAATGCTTTCAAACTCTTCCATTGCTTTTTTGAAAACCACAAAAAAGAAACGTTCTTTTCCGGATACTGCCGTAAGATAATCACTCTGAGGATAAATTCCCATGGCTTGCTGGGAAGCTAGTGCCAATGTATCGTTCGGAGAACCAGGTTCATCGGGTAAAAATGCAGCATCATGATTTTCATCATAATAACGCATTGGAAAATAACTGAGCTTGTTGTCGTGTAAAACGAACGCATCCTGATTCTCGGGTAGGTTTAGAAATTCCATGGCCTGACGGAAAGGCGAGCGCGGAAATTCGTTGAATGAGTATAACGAAGGTAAAGATAATGCAGCGGTCAAAAAGAATCCCCCCAACAGGAATGTACCAATCCCTCGCTTCCACCTTAGCTCAACGACTCTTGCTGACCCAATACAATACATTGCGCTGGAAATAATGAAAACCCTTGTGACAAAAACAGGCTGGATCACATAAGAAACCAAAAACAAAACCAGCGGTAAACCAAAAACGGTCCAGATAATCAGCCCCATGGATGACCTTTCAACCTGATCCCTCCACAATTCCCAAATGAACACAAAAAAGAGTTGAGCACTCACAACTGCCACAATGGGTAATATTACCCCTTTCAAGGGCAGGTTTGCGTGAAATAAGATGATCGATTGAAAAATTTCCACTATCCCCGGTTTGGGTGTCCAAAAAGCCGTCTGCACCTTACTGATTTGCCCGGGCAACAAAAAAGCCCAAGGTAAATAAATCAATCCAATACCCAACTGTGCCTTGATTAATCGTATCTGATCCATCCATCTCTTTTTCCAGAGAAGGTAAAGGTTTCCACATATTAATCCAAACCCCGCTAAAGCATGGCTGTACATCGCAACAGCGCCACTGATGATCAACCCAACCCAAAGGCTTGACAGGACTTTTCTTTCTTCAAATATTCGATAAAAAAACCAGAAGTACGCCAACTGACCAACCAGCAATAAAGCGTACATACGCAAATCCTGGCTGTGATAAATTTGCAGGGGTGAAATAGCCAGTAATAAACCGGCAATAGTCGCAGTGCGCACCCCAAACATCCGCCGAGCAAGGTCAACGGCAATCCACCACCCCATCAAGGACAGGATAATGCTGAGCAACCTTAAGAACAACAAATTGTCGCTCAATCCCTGCCAGAAGTGAAGCAAAAAATAATACAGAGGAGGCATGGTATCCGCTGCTGTCCCTTGAATGATATTCCTCAGACTCTGGCGAGCAAGAAAGATGCTGAAAGCATCATCGTATTGGATTTCACGACTGTTGATGCCAATCAAGCGCAACCCAACTGCCAGCATAAATGCAAGAAATATCAAATATCGGTCATTGATTCTCATTGAAACTCTGAAGATTTTTTGACTTACAGTGTTTCAAACCAAACACGCGGTGGTCTAACCGCCCACCAACGATTCCAATAAAGAACGATTAATAAAAAGAGAGGTAATGGCAAAAACATCACCGGGCTTTGAATGGGCTGATAATCCATCTCCACAGTAGTGAGGAAGATCTCCCAGATTCCAATAAATAACAGAAACATGGCAAGCAAAGACAATATAACTCCCCTGTTTTGCCATCTCTCCACCCAAACAGCAAAAGTCAGGACGAGCGCTGGATAAGCAACGATGAAATTGCCTGGATCAGTCTGTAACCCAACCCAAAAACTGGCTGTTAAGGTCAGGCAAATAGTCCAAATAAAAGCACGAAACTCACTTTTTCGATTGATGAACCATTCCACAAGCAAAATCACTATCATTATTCCAGAAACCACTCTTCCCAAACGCCCACCACCCTGAGGGATAATCGCCTCTAAGGCAGCTGGTAATGTCCCCGGCGGATTATAGGCTGGATAACGCAATATCTCTCGCAAATTTTGTAATATCCAATCGGGAATCAAAATGGATGCAATACCGATCAAAAATCCAATTCCGATCAGGAACCAGATGATGATTTTCCATCGCCCTTGACTTGCTACCCAAATACACACAAATACTATAAACAACAGTACTACCTGTGGTTTGATCGTGATGAATGCCAAGAGGATTCCTGCCAATTCATCATTTCCGGCTCGTATGGCAAGTAATATCACCACAATCGCCAGCGCAATCAAAACGACCACATTCCCCAGAATCACCGGCCTCAAGGCATGATACCAGAACACCGAAAACAACAAAAACAAAGCCAATATCATCGGTTTGGGCTGCCAGCGAACCAATCTCAAAGATAAGAAAGCCATTAGGATTAAGCCAGATTCAAGAACAGCCATCCAAACGGCACGGGCAAGGTTGTAATCTGAAATCAATGCAAAGGGTAAAAAAACAAAAATTGAATAAAGTGGATAAGCAACCCGCAATTCATGTTCACCAGGCTGCGCTTGTCTGCCATAGACCATATTTTGAATGCGAAGTGCTACCTCGTCCGAGTATGGGCTCAAACCATCCTCAAAAAAGGATTTCGTACCCATCCAATGAACCAAAAAATCATTCCCCCCTGGATTTTGGGTGGTATAACGATAATTCCCCCATACCAACAAACCAAATAAACCAACTCCTAGCACAAGAAGCAATATAATTGCATACGATGAGTTACGTGACATTGGGAATGATTCTCCTTGACATGCTAAACAACCCCTAATCAATTATAATTCAGGCCAAAATGAAGACAAAAATTTCACTAGCCCAATTTGAAGTTCAAATTGGCAAGCCTGAACAAAACCTTCAAACCGCAATAGGTCATATCGAACAGGCTGCTCGTTTAGGTTCTTCCATCATTCTACTTCCAGAATTATGGAGCAGTGGTTACGATCTGCAAAACGGCAAAGTTCATGCTAACAACAACTACAGAATAATCAATGAGTTAAGATCTCTTTCCTCAAAACATCAAATCGCCATCGGGGGTTCTTATATCACATGTGATGATACCGGGTGTCGAAACACATTCTTAATAGCTCTTCCTGATAAAACCATAACCCCTCCCTATCACAAGGTACATTTATTCCGCTTATTGGATGAACAACAGTATTTTCAGCCAGGCAACAAATATGTTGCATTTGATTTGGGCTGGGGGAAAGTTGGATTGGCGATTTGCTATGATCTGCGTTTTCCAGAATTATTTCGTTTTTATTCAAGAATAGGAACATGCTGTGTGTTGATTGTAGCCCAGTGGGGCGCAAAACGCGCAGAACATTGGCGCACCTTTCTAAAGGCCAGAGCAATCGAAAATCAGATGTTTATTGCAGCAGTCAACGCAATCGGCATGGTTGGAACCAATCCGCTGGCCGGATTCAGCGCGGTTGTTTCCCCCTGGGGAGATGTACTGGTTGAAGGCTCCCCGGATAAAGAAGAATTACTTACCGCAGAAATGAACTTTGACTTAATTGATGAGGTCAAACAACACTTAAATTCTGGCCAAGACAGGCGGGATGATTTATATAAGGAATGGTACCACCATGTTACCTAATGGGATTGAGTATTCTTTCGATTAATCACGATACTGATCTCGTCCTGATAAAGCACTTGCCACCCCATTCCAATTAAGTGGTCAACTATAGGTTGTTCAGGTTCTATCAAAAACCAATCTATTTTCCACTTATCAATTGTCTGTTCCCATCCTTCATCAGCTCTGATAATTTTCAACCAATCCCCCAAAACCTCATCTCCGAACAAATCGGTTCTTCCATCAACAAAGACGGCTGTTTCAGGCAAATTCCAAATCAAATACCCTCCCCAACCATAACTGTTGAACAATCTTCCCGATGGAATCCTATACTCCCTCAAATATGAAATGGCTTTTTGAGGATAAAAACGAGACTCATAAGCGCTCACCACTACGGGATGTGTCACATAGAACCACTTCATCACAGCACCAATGCCCAACAATCCGACCATTGTTAAGTTAAGAACTTTTCTCAAAAGCGGCGAAAAAGAGGCGGGTTTCCCCTTTTCTTTAAGGTTAGTATCGCTTAATTTTTCCTTTAGATTGTTGATCATTTCATGGAAAATTGAGGGTAAATGATTGCTAACCACAAAAGAAGAAAAAATTGCAAAAGGGGCAAAATTACGTTTTGCGACCAGCGCTAAATAAGTAAAACCCAAAAACCCGATAACTTCAAATCCATGAATGGACTTTCTAGTTAGTGCAAAAGAAAGTATGACCAAAAAAAGCAATATGACAAAAGGTTGCATCGTCAATTGATGAAAATCGGGCGAAGCCCACTCATCAATTAAAGTTTGTAAGGTTTGCACACCAACGGTTCTAAAGGGAATTATCAAGGTGTTCAGACCATTTGGATTGACCAAAATTCCTGCTAAAGCGATCAGAATCCAGATGAAATTTTTTTTGAGTCTCTTATGTTGACCCTGATGAGCATCTAGCCTTGTCAAGTAATCCACAATCTCACCGATTCCTGTGAGTATTAGTAGTATGACTCCTAAACTATACCCACCGTGCAAGTTTGACCATAAAACGAAAACGACAAACAACCATCCAGAACCTTTGAGAGTATCCTGATCACGATAGCGTAGAATCAGGTTCAACAAAATTGCAATCATCAGCAACGAAAAAATCTGTGGACGAGGTGACCAGACAAAAGAGCAGATAATTGCAGCCAAAATGACCAACCACGCCTTGTACGTACTACCAGCCGGCATGGTTTTGTACAAAATCCCCATTGAAGCTACTGCCGTTATTGCCACACATAGTCCCAGTCCCCAAAAACCAGCATCACGATAAAACCAATAAAGAATTACGTCACCCAGCCAGGCATGATTGATCCAAACCTCCCCTGCTCGTGTATAGGAAAAGACATCCACAAGAAGAGGCTTGCCATTATTTACCATCCATTTACCCGCCGTAAGGTGCCACCACATATCGCTATCCAGCGGCACACGTACAGCAATGATGAATACCAGCAGCATCGTGATGCAAAACATCAAATTGTCGAGAGACTTCTCATTTTCTTCCGAAGAATGGTTCATCGAGGCGTGCCAGTTTGGATAAACAAAGGCTCAAAATCAACAATCCGAATAGGTCGAGAGAGATTGTAGTAAATTTGGAAATCGCCAATTCGTTTTTCATCCCATTCAATTTTTCTCTCTCGCAGTAAACCACGCATTCTTTCATCTAGCAGAGGGTTGTGTGTCGTAATTATTGCCACTTTACTCGACTCTTCAACTTCTCTTGTGTATCTTGGATAGCGATCATCGCGTTCAGAGTATCTTAAGTCGAGATGATATGGCAATCGTGGACTATAGACGATTTCTTCCTTCGTGAGAAACGCCAGCGGATAAGAAACCCAGTAATTCGAGTACCCTCTTAACTCGCCATGATCGCGCAAATGTTGGATGACACGAGGCATGTCACTCATGTCGATTCGAGCAGGCGCATAAAATTGAGTTGTTAATCCTGGCGGATTTGAGATAGCGCATTGGAAATTTCCCCATAAGTTGAAGAGAGCAATAAGACCTACTAGTCCCCAAGACGCAGGGGTTTTCTGAAGAAACTCATCCACAACCTTACCAGCGATAAGACTCATTACCACCCAAATTGGCAAAAAGTATCTTCCGCTTGGGTCAACGCCAAATGAAGTAAAAACAAAGCCCAACACGAAGGTTATTACCACACCTTCGATTATTCTGCTCTCAACTGAGCGAGGCAGCTTTATCCATTCCCACAGGACTCTTCCCCAAATCAGTAAAACAAAAGGAATCAAAGGCAAGCCAAGCCAAACAATGTCCCACGGTGGACGCAAACCAATCGCAGCAGGCATACCCAATATCAAGAAATAGATCACGTGGTTGATCGAACGCATCCAGAACGAATCATTTTCGACCGCCACAGCTGCACCAAACAGTTCGTGGATCAGATTATCCAAACCATTTTGATACGCAAAAATCCACCAAGGAAGAGAACCCGCAAAGAGCCCGGTAAACAAAAAGATTGAATTTCGTAAGAGAAAATTAAGTTTTTTGCACTTAACCGCCAAAAGCAAAAGGCCGATTCCAGTGGGGATGCTGTATACCAAAGTCAATCCATTCACCCACAATCCAAAACCACTTAGGAACCCCCACAACAGCCATAAATACTTCGAATTTCTTCGCTTTCGAATCAAACCATTAGGTAATAGGGCTTTAAGTTCCCAATAATTATTCCCTTCGTCTTTATCTTTTGGTATTTGAATTTCCAAATTTACTTGCAGATTTCCCACTAAGTAATAAGTAGTGATCAGGATTAGGTTACCAATCAATAAGGTTTCACCATATCCGCCTAAACTGACAGTGGTATACAATGTCGTATTAACCGGTGGAATGGCTAGCAGCAAAGCCGTAACCAGTCCTGCTCTGAACGAACCGAAATATTTATTCCCCACCCAAAAACAGGTCAAAATTGTAAAGAGATATAAAATGACCTGAACGAATCGGATTCCCGACACCGATTGGCCAAAATATTTGAAGAAACCAGCCACGAGAAAGGCATCCAAACTACCCATATATGCCTGACCATAAAAAAAGATTGGTCTTTCCCCCATCAACATATGACGAGCCATCAAACCCACAATCGCCTCATCTGCATTGAATGGAAAGACATCCCAGAAAAGCAGAATGGCCTTTATAAGTAATCCCGACAAGATGATTGATGCCAGACTCAGATACCGCTTCATTCTTATCAATACCAATCTGACATGTATATTTTAAAAAACGGTACTATTATTGTATTCAGGTTTGGATTTCATTACCAATCAAATTAGTTGGGGCATTCTCCAAATGATACAAAAAGTTAAGCAAAAAGGCTATTTGTTCACCGTTATCTTTCTCTGCAGCCTAATTTATTTTATTGGGGTTCAAGAAGTTCCCTTTCACCCTGACGAAAGCACCCAAATTTTCATGAGCCAGGATATCGAATTACTCTTTTCTCAGCCATCCTTGCTTACCTTCAATCAAGACAATCCGCAAGATTTGCGCCAGAAATACCGGTTACTTGATCCACCTCTCAGCCGATGGTTTATCGGTTTTGCTCACATGATTTTTGGTGTTACCTCGCTTCCCAATGATTGGGATTGGAGTAAAACGTGGGAAGAAAATTACCTGAATGGGGCATTGCCAACACCATTTACCCTATGGATTTCTCGATTGGCAGTCAGTTTTGTCTTCCCATTTCTGCTTTACTACGCCTATAAAACTGGTGAAACCTTAGCCGATAAAACTACGGGATGGCTCAACCTTCTTTTGACGGCGTTTAATGCTTTAATCCTGCTCCATACCCGCCGTGCAATGGCAGAAAGTCTCTTGATCTTTTTCACATTCCTTTCCCTTTATCTGCTGGTTACCAAGATAAAGCCTGCCTGGTTGCTTGCGTTTCCAATCTCACTTGCGTTCAATGCCAAATACTCTACCGCTCCTTTGGTATTAATGGGATTGATCTATTGCCTTAAAAGTGCTTCAAATTCTTATCCCAGCTTTCGCCAACGATTGAAAACAGCGCTGCTTTATTCGATTATTATTATCTCAATTACGTTTCTACTCAATCCGGTTTTATGGACTTCTCCGGTGGATGCATTAAAAGCGGCTGCTATAGAACGACAACAGTTATTGGCTGCTCAAACCGCCGCTATTGGTGAGTTTAATCCAGCTCAAACACCGCAAACCATCCCCGATCGTCTACTGGCGCTCATTGCTCAGGTTTTTATCGCCCCACCCGCAATTGCTGATGTTGGAAACTATCTGGCTGCAACCGAAATACAAACCCAAATATATTTCTCCCATCCATGGCACAACTTGACCAATGGATTTCTCAGAGGTGGATTCTTTTTCTCTCTATCCCTCATTGGTCTGATTTCGATGATTCAAACCTCATTGCGCGAAAAGTCAGGATTCTCCAGTTCTAAAGTAGTATATTTGGCAACATTCTTTTTGCAGTTTTCTGGAATTATTTCCGGCATTCCCCTTGCATTTCAGCGCTATTACATCCCCCTCCTCCCCTTCTTCATTACATTCACGTCTTATGCTATTAGCATTGCGATAAGTATCGGCAGGAATTCTGTCAAGAGGGGTGTATGACCAAACTAAAGAAGAGGGCATGTTTCAGGAAATCCTGAAACATGCCTCTCCATAGAAAAACCATTCCTTTTTGGCAATTATCGGTTATATGTGCTTGTAATAAACCCGATGATTCTTATAAGGGACACCACCCACATTAATCAAATCTTTCCGCATTTGAACAGCCGTTTCTGCGACTTGAGTCAATTCAAAATGTTCAAAACCATACTCTTTGATCGTTTTGTCCATTTCAGAATAAAGCAAAGCGTTTCCCCCTCGCCCCTGGTATTCCGGCAAAATGCCCGCTCCATTTAATGAAACCCATTTGGTTCTTTTCATCTCTGCCAGCAGATCAATGATCGCCCATGGTGTCAGCCGGCCCTTGGCTCGTTGTAATGCTGCCGAAACATCTGGGAAACCAAATAAAAAGCCTACAATTTTATCCCCATACAGAATAACCTTGATTAGACGTGGATCTGCAATTGTCAATAAGTTTTGAACCACAAAATCAATTTCTCGCTGTGTTAATGGATAGTACTCCCAATTGTTGACAAAGGTTTTGTTGTAAGCCTCTCCAATCTGATAAGCATAAGCTTTTAATTCTCGCTTGTTATTGAAGGTAACCACCCGGAAAGTGCCCTTCTCTTTCACCCGCTGGGCGACCAGGTGAACCTTTTCAGGCATTTTGAAAGTATCCCGGTGGAGATAACAAGATACGAAATCAACCTCCTTCTGGAATCCCAGGTTTTCAACCAATTTCACATAATAGGAAGGATTGTAATTCATCATCACCATCATTTGACGATGTTCAAACCCTTCGATTTGAATGCCGTAGCCATCAAAAGGGCTCAAACCTTTTGGGCCAACCACTTCGCTCAATCCCCGCGCATGTGCCCATTCAAATACTCGATTGAACAAAGCATTAGCCACATCCTGATCATCAACGCATTCAAACAAATAAAACTGAGCCTGCCGGGTGTCATGGTATTCATTGAAGGGTTTGTTTTCAAGGGCGCCAATCCGACCTACCATTTCACCGTTCATTCGGGCAATAAAGAACTCCCCCTCGGAATGCTCGTAAAAAGGGTGTTTTTTTGGATTCAGCATTAGTTTAATGTCACTCAATATTGGTGGAACCCATTGAGGGATATCTCGATAAATCTTGAAGGGGAATTCAACAAATTCATTGACTGCTTTCTTATTGGATAAGTCCACTTTTTCAATTGAAATCATACTTCACCTCATGAGGCTCAAGTCATAAATTATCCTTTGAGTATACCCCTATTTTTGAACTTAACAATACAAAATCCAAGTTGTATTTTAACGTGAGTTCGGGTTAGGAGGACAAGGGCAGAGAATTGTCCAAGCCCAACGATGGCTTGATGGGGCGACGGCAATAAGCAATCAAACCAC
>FWWM01005800.1_pt1 | contig 26558 bp, 25 predicted proteins | sample 2228351 | NCBI WGS metagenome assembly FWWM01 (sample SAMEA103939774, study PRJEB20133) | metagenome
TTAATCCTCCATTATTTTAAATAGTTAATTATACACGCTTGCCCATCTTTTTCCAAACCTTTAATTATCGTAATAACTTAGTCTTTCCAAAATCATAAAAAATTATTATACTCCACCCCCTGGTTGTCAAGATTTTTTTATTTTGGAGGATCCTTAGTCTCAATTCCTTAATTCTCAAAAAAAAGGAGATTTCTCTGCTATGAGTTTAGAGCCAAAGAAAGTGACTAATCTTAAGGGAGATCTTTCAAAATTTTCAAGGGCCAAAATATTATTTACCTTCGTAAGCGGAATTTCCAAGTTATCCATAGATGATTTTCAACTAAAGCTTAATTTTCCATTAAAAACTCAGGAAGCCCTATGTAAAAATTCAATCTCTTGACATATTAAAAAAGTTGTGGATAAGTAGAATTAGAAGGAAATGATAAAAATTTCAATCGTTGGTTTAAGGTATATTAAGGAGACTTTGGAGCATAAGAGTATTGAGACCACAGAGATTTATTTAAATCAAATAATACTTCCTTTAGATGATTTAAATTGGGAGCCAAACAAGGGAGGTGCAGGATGAGGGAAGTTTTTAAAAACAGAGAATTCCGGCAATTCGGCCAGAGAAGGGATACGCCATTTCGCCTATAAACAAATGGAGGAATAAAGAATGGCCAATCATTTGATAGAAATATTCGAAGACGAAAAACTTGTAGAGAAGATAAAAAGACGTTTGCCCTATTTGTTTCAACTTGCAGAATTGGAGAGTTCAAGAGCTGGTAAAACTGGTATGGAAGTAGGTTCTATTCGGGAAAGAATAATCGTTGCACTGCTCATTTACAAGTTTGGTGAGGCAAATGTGGAAACTGAAATTCCAATCACAGAACCAGAAGTAGATGCGAAATTGTTTAGAGAGCCCATATCTATTAAAACAATCACAGGCAAAAGTTTGGGAGGGGTTAAGCTTATATGGACTGTTGATGCCCAGAAAGCAAAAGAATTTCGTGAGAATTATTATCCCCATTGTGATATTCTACTTGTTCAAATCAACTGGAACGATACCGGAGGACTCTATTACATTCCATTAGGAGCGCAGAGATTGCTCTTTGAGGAGATCGGCAGAGAGAGTTACATTAAATTGCCTAAACCCAGAACAAATCCCAGAGATATTGGGATGGAGTATGCTTATGACGACATTTGAAATCGGTTCTACTACCGCTAAAGGTGGTTTTGCAAATGAGAAGGATATTTGCAGGAAGTTTAATAACTGGAAAAAAGATATTGAAGCGCAAATCTGGCTTAAAATTATGGGATATGACATCAAATCTATAGATTCAGTTGAGGCAATTTTAATACCAACTCGTATGAAAAAAGAGGATATGGAAAAGTTAGATATAAGAGAAAGTTTTGTGGAATTGATGAAATTTAAAAAGGCAGATGCTCAGATAAGAATAATTATTACAATTGGTAAAATTATAAAAATAGAAAATCTATCATTAAAAAAGGCAAACTCAGATGCAGATTATAATCAAGTGGATAAGAGATGGGTGGATTCATATAAAGAAATATGGAAATTTGATGATGATATTAGACTCGGCTTGAAATTGTTTACGGGTGAAATTAAGCCATATGTTCATCCTGAGATTATAGGAAATAAAACTTTACGAGACAAAAGAAGAATGTTTCTTGATGAATTACCAGAAAATTTAAGAGATAAAATTATAAATTTTTTTAAAGAAAATAAAATCCTTGTGGTATCAGATATTTTAAAAGTCAGAGGAGGCTTATCTGCTAACTGGATGCTTGTTACAAGGTATAATAAAACCGATGACACAACTACCTGGGTATTAAAGGATATTAACACAGTGATGAATTTCTTTGGTTCAGGAGATATAAAGGTATCACCAAAAGGCAGTTTGTATATTGGACGAATTGCAATGCAAAGGAAAGGCGGGACGCCTGACCCGACGAAATTACAGTTTAAAATAAAACCTTGTGAATTGTTTGAGGTGAAATAATGAATATATATTGCTTAGCAAAAGTTAAATTTGATTTGAGAGACCCTGATGAGATCTATTTTGCCCAAAGGGAAATAGATAGCTTATTAAAAACAAAAACAGAATTTATTAAAACATTGGCTTCTCTTTTTAGGGAGGAACCGTTTAATAAGCTTGATGAAGAAGTTATACATTTAATTACCAGATTGGTTTATCTTGGAGAAGGACAGGGTTTTCTGGCAAAAATTCCCCCAATTAATATAGTGAATATAGTGAGGAAAGCTACATTCTTTAGGGAAATTTATGTAATCTGTGAAACCAAGAATATTAAAGGAGTATTAGAAAAGATTGGTCTAGTTACTAATGAAGAATTATTAACTACAATAAGAGTAGACCTTAATCCTTATACACAAATCTTTTTGAAAGATATTGAAGATGGAAATAAATTAGTAACAATTAGGTTCTTATCCTTTCATACACTTTTTGAATATGCTACAGAGGTAAAAAAACTTCCTGCTTGTGTTTTTAGACCTAAAAACAGCGAAAATTGGAAAGATTATTTCACAGAGAAGGAATTAGGAATTGAAAAAGGATTGAAAGAATTACTTGCACATTTGAAAGATGGGCATTATCGTTCTCCGCATTTTGGACTGGGGAAAAATCATATTGGTGATTTTGTAGATTGGGCAACAACAGACCTTAGAAAACCTTTCTTACATTATCTTCATAAATATAAAGGAAAAGGAGACCCAAGAATATCAAGGGCATTGATGAACCTTCTTCAAGTTCAAGAAGGTGATACCATACTTGATCCTTTTGTTGGATCAGGGACATTTATTGCCGATGCTCCTACAATGGGAATAAATGCAATAGGAGTGGAGGTATTAAATATAGGTAAAATGATTACTGAGGTAAAATGTAATCTCGGAATAGATATTAATAAAGTAAAAAATGCAATAATCAAATTACTTGAATCAATTGATAAGGATTTTCCAAAAAAAGACATTAAGAACAAATTAATTGTTTTAAAAGAAAAAATAAGAAAAAATACTTCAGACAGTAGTGTCTTTGGAAAAATTGAACCGCACCTTAATAAGATATTGCTCCTTAAAGAAGAAATAGAATGTATTGAAGATGATAAAATCAGACAATTCTTTTTAATTCTTTTGAGTCAGCAGATTGTTGAATATTCTGAAAAAAGCAGAACCTGGGATATAATTAATTCATTTAAATCATATGTAGAGGATAGATATTTAACTTTATATGCGGCACAAAAGATGGCTGAAATATTAGGTGTTAAACTCAATAATGGAGAGATAAAGATTATTAAAGGTGACTCAACAAATCTTTCAATGATAAAAGATGATACTATAGACGGTATACTTACATCCCCTCCTTACTTTGATGCATTGGACTATATTGGAAATAACAAAATCTCTATATTGATATTAGGATTAGACGAAGATATCAAATGGGAGTCAACAAAGAACTTTTATGAAGCAAAGTATAGAGATGAAAACAAATATGAAAATATGCCTCTTTTTGTAAATGATAGATGTTTTTCTTTTAATTTACCAGTTACAAGCCTAAAACTAATAGAGTTATTACAAAAATCTCGCAGGTCTTACAAGGCTGAAATTGTCCGAAATTATTTGAAAATGATGAAACTTTCATTTGAAGAATGTTATAGGGTTTTAAAGAAAAATAAATACTATCTGATGGTTATTAGTAAATACCATTCCTGGGTAATAAACGGAAAGGAAGAAATAATTGAAACATCACCAATATTAGGAGATTTAGGGAATTCAGCAGGATTTAAATTGGTTGATGTTATTGAACATGGATTATCAAAGGCAGACAAAGGAAAAATAGGTGTTGAGGATATCCTTGTTTTTCAAAAGTGAAGACTATGCGGCTTTTTGACCGAAGACGAAACGGAACGAAAACAAGCGCCTTTGGTTCTCCAGGACGAATCAATCATGATTCTACCTCCTTTTATACGAGCAGATTGTATGAAGGGCTACCAAAAGAAGAATTTGTAAAATATACAGAAAATCCAATTCCACCCGAGTCTCTAGATAAGATTTTTTGTAAATCGAGCGAAAAAATGGATGAGTTACCAGATAATTGCGTTCATCTGATGGTTACATCCCCTCCTTACAATGTTGGCAAAGAATATGATGAAAATCTTACACTCAATGAATACAGAGCATTTTTGAAAAGGGTATGGTGCGAGGTTAAAAGAGTTCTTGTTCCAGGAGGAAGGGTTTGCATAAATATTGCTAATTTAGGAAGAAAACCCTACATTCCTCTTCATGCTTTTATTGTTGAAGATATGCTTGATTTAGGATTTCTAATGAGAGGTGAGATAATATGGAATAAAGCCTCAAGCGGAAGTCCCTCTACTGCATGGGGCAGTTGGCTTTCCGCTAAAAATCCGACATTGAGAGATATTCACGAATATATTCTGGTTTTTTCCAAAGGGATGTTTTCAAGAGAAAATCTCGGAAGAAAAAGCACAATTTCCAAAGAGGAGTTTCTTGAATTTACCAAAAGTGTCTGGACATTCGCAGCAGAACCAGCGACAAAAGTGGGGCATCCTGCACCATTTCCGGTCGAATTGCCGTATAGGTTGATTCAACTTTATACTTTTGAAGGAGAAATTGTCCTTGATCCGTTTATGGGAAGTGGACAAGCTGCTATCGCTGCAATAAAAACTCGTCGCCTTTATGTTGGATATGATATAAATGAAGAATATGTGAAATTGGCAGAAAGACGAATTAAGGAATTCTTGTTAGAATTTAATGCTCCCAAGTTGTTTGAATCTGAAGAAAAAAGGGATGAAAGAAATGGCGAAACAGCGCATAACATAGAATAAAAGAGTTGTGCCTTGCGGCACCACCCCTGTCTGCGTGCTATGGACAGGCAGGCGAATTTTTGCTTTGCAAAAACTTCTTTTATGCTGATAACGTTATATGGCATTCCCCCTTTAAAAAGCGAACGAAGAGTAATTTAGATGAATAATGAGAATATGAAATACGACTAAAAGTTGTTAGAAAACCTATATTAGTAAAATTTAAAGAATCCCCATCGGCTACTCGCTTCTTCGCAGGTTGCAGGGGGAAGAGAGCCGAATATTAAAGGATTGAATGGATGAGTTTACGAACAAACGATTCGTCACTGCTTGTGCCAAGAAATTCTATCACTGAGACCATCTCTAACAATAAAAGAGCAAGTGACTCTATATGGGAGAACAAAGATCGGTTTGTTAGCGGGCAGAGTGGTCATCGAAATCAAAGCTTTCGGTTCTTTCGGCAATGACGCTGAAAAATACAGAAAATATTGAGCTAAAGTCGAAAAAAGGATAACATATTTTTATTTGACAAGGAGTGAGTCCTACCATCCTCTTGTGGCTCAACATTTGAATCAGTTTTCGGAAAGGAGTGGACTTTTTTCTTGGACACAGCTGGAGATTGGGTAAGGTTTTAAAGAGAAGTCCGGAAGTATTTAGTAATAACAAAAAAAACATGCACAATTCAAGAATAATTAGGGAGTTATTAAAAATGGGTATGAATAAAGAAGAGAACGCTTCGGCACCCCGTGCCTCGCCTTTCTTCGTTCGGATCACTTAACAAACATTAGCACATGTTTGACAAAATTTTAGTCTGAATTTGAATTTTTTAATGTAGGTTTTCTTTTGTTGGCTTCTCATTCGATAGAGCGAGTGACTCAACAGAGGGTAAGAATGAGAGAAGAGGATAAATCCACAGGATGAAGAAGAGCAAGCGTTTTTCCTTGACAGGAAGGATAAATTTTCAGAAATTAAACAGGGGAAATTTTGAAAAGGAATTCCTCTCTTTGTAAATTCGTTTTATGAATCGACTCTTACAGAAAAGGTTTTAAAGATTTTGCTGAAAATTTGTTCTACTTTATCTGATATTTTTCCTTACCCATCTCGTAGAGATCATTACCGTAAATATCGTTTATCACAATGCAAGGAAAATCTTCCACTTCCATTCTGTATATGGCCTCTGGACCAAGTTCAGGATAGGCTACTACCTCAGAGGATTTTATAAATTTTGATATCAGAGCTCCTGCTCCTCCAACTGCTGCGAGATAAATTCCTTTGTATTTTTTCAATGCCTCTTTGACCTCTTTTGACCTTTCACCCTTTCCGATAGAGGCTCTTAATCCAAGAGAGTAGAGAAGAGGAGTATATTTGTCCATCCTGCCTGAAGTGGTAGGGCCAGCTGAACCCACTGCTTTTCCTGGTCTTGCAGGTGTAGGTCCAACATAATATATAACCTGATCCTTTAAATCAATGGGTAATGGTTTGCCCTCTGATGCGAGCTCATAGAGTTTTTTATGAGCAGTGTCTCTTCCTGTATAGATGTATCCAGAGATTATTACCTTATCTCCTGCTTTGAGTTTCTCCACATCCTCTTCTGTAATTGGAGTCCTCAGTTTATACTCTGGCATTTCCTACCTCATAACTTCATAAGGTCTATTAATGTCTTAACAGCATTGGCTGACTTCTCAAGAGATGCTTTTTCTTCTGGGGTGAGTTTTATCTCAACTATCTGTTCGATACCCTTAGAGCCAAGTTTAACAGGAACACCAAGATAAGTTCCTGAGATGCCAAATTCGCCCTCTACATAAGCGGAGCATGGCAGTATTTTCTTTTTGTCTTTCAAAATTGCATCTACCATAAGATGAACAGCTGAAGAAGGTGTGTAGTAGGCACTGGATGGAGCTCCAGGGATCCCAGCTTTTCCGAGAAGAGCCACGATTTCTCCGCCACCCTTTCTTGTTCTCTCAATAAGGGCATCCAGTCTTTCTTTTGAAATAAACTCTGTTATGGGAATTCCAGCTATAGTGGTATAAGAAGGAAGGGGAACCATTTCGTCTCCATGGCCGCCAAGAACCATAGCCTGTATATTTTCCACAGAAACATTCAACTCCATGGCTATAAATGTAGAAAATCTTGCAGAATCAAGTATTCCAGCCATTCCCATTACCCTGTGTTTCTGGAACCCACTCACTTTGTAAGCAACATAGGTCATCGCATCCAGTGGGTTTGTAACAACTATTATTATGCAGTTGGGCGAGTGTTTAACAACATTTTCAGTCACTGGCTTAACAATGTCGAGGTTTTTGAAGAGAAGATCATCTCTGCTCATCCCTGGTTTTCTTGGAAATCCAGCAGTGATAATCACAATGTCTGAATTCTCAGTATCTTTGTAATCCTGTGTTCCTGCTATTCGGGTGTCAAAACCGTAAACCGGACCTGATTGGAGCATGTCAAGAGATTTGCCCTGAGGAATACCCTCAATTACATCAAGAAGAACCACATCCCCCAACTCGGCTTCTACAAGCCTCTGAGCTGTTGTGGCTCCCACATACCCTGCGCCAATTACTGAAATCTTTGGTCTCATAATTCCTCCTAATTAAAAATTTGGTATTTAAATTTTTCTCGAAATTTGATAAAGGAGAGACCGAGAGGGTGTGACTCCATGATACCTGATTTTTAGACTCCCTGAGGAGTCTGTTTTCTACTCTTTCGGTCTCATATTGGTTGATTAAGCTTTCAAGGCTCACCTCTGCCAGGAGGCCGAGAAGGAGAGCAGCGCTCTCTAAACCATCCATGGAGGTGATCCTATGATGAATTACTTCTGTGATATCCACTCTTCCAAAAAAGAGTCCTTTGAAATGGTATCCTCTGTCCTCAAAAGCAAAAGGAAAATCAAAGAATTCGAATCCGTCTTCTATCTCACTTAGTCCTCTATAGCAGGGGGTTTCCCCTTTCTCCAGAATCTCCTTAGATTGAAAATAGAAAGGCTTTTCTATCTGAAGAGTGGCTTCTGCGGACTTGACCCAGTGATTAAGCAGACAGGGAAGTTTAGAGGACAATGCGAAATCTCCAAGAAAGCGAGTTCGCATCTGAGAAGGATTGTCTGGATTATGGGTGAGTGGGTGAGAAGGCGCTCTCCTTACTTCAGGGATTACTACAGAGAGAGAAGAGAAAGAGGAAAATCTTACACAAAAGCAGTTTCCGCTACCTCTACAAAGCTTCTCATGGTAATATACGCACTTCTCACTGCTAACCGCCTCATCCAAGAACAACCTCCTAAACATAAATCAAAAGGTTGACTCCTTATTTTTTATCTTATTTTATTTGAATGTGTAACTTTCCCACTTCTTTTGAAGATTGGGATCCGAAATTGTCTCCAAGATGTAATCGCAAAATTCCCTGCCAGTTGCTCCTGTGGAACGACCAGTGATTACAAATTTCTTTTCATACTGTCCACAGATATCCAGCGCCATTTCCAGTTTATTGCCCAGCTCATGATATCCAATGTGATTCAGAAGCATGGCGCCCGCTTTGATAACAGAAGATGGATCAGCGAACTGGGTTCTTCCCTCTTGAACCATTCTGGGAGCACTTCCATGAATTGCCTCGAACATGGCATACCTTTTCCCTATATTTGCACTTCCAGCAGTCCCCACACCTCCTTGAAATTCTGCTGCTTCATCAGTGATTATATCGCCGTAAAGATTAGGAAGAACAAAAACCTGGAAATCTGTTCTTCTCTTTGTGTCAATCAGCTTCGCTGTCATAATGTCTATAAACCAGTCATCCGAATTTATTTCTGGATATTCTTTCGCTATCCTGTAAAAAGTTTTCAGAAATAGACCATCTGTGGTCTTAACCACATTAGCCTTTGTCACTGCAGTTACTCTTTTCTTTCCTGTTTTGCGAGCATATTCAAAACCGAGTCTGATTATTCTTTCGCTGCCAGGTTCTGTGATCAGCTTAAAATCTATTGCTAAACCATCCACCACTTCAACACCGTAAGGACCTAAAGCATAAACATCCTCAGTGTTTTCTCGGAAGAATATCCAATCAATTCCCTCGGAAGGAACTCTCACAGGACGAACATTGGCAAAAAGATCAAGTTCTTTTCTAATAGCTACATTAGCACTTTCCACATTAGGCCAGGGATCGCCAGCCTTGGGAGTGGTGGTGGGTCCTTTCAGAAGAACATGGCATTTTTTGATTTCTTCAAGGGTATCATCGGGTATAGCTTTATTCACCTGAGCTCTTCTCTCTATTGTTAGTCCTTCAATTACTTTGAACTCCACTTTTCCCTTTTGAACTTCATCCTTTAAAAGATGCTCAAGAACCCTCTGAGCTTCTGAGGTTATGTAAGGTCCTATTCCGTCTCCTCCGACCACTCCTATTATTATAGGCCTCAGCTTAGGGTAATCTATCCACTCCTCCTCTTTTTTTAACATCTCAAACCTCTTGAGCTGAGCCTCGAGAATCTTACCAAAATGTTCCTTTGCCTTTGCGATTTTTTCTTCATAATTTGGATTACTCATTATTCCTCCTTCTTATTTTCAAAGTAAAGTATAATCCATAAAAACAGAATAAGTCAAATAGAATAAACCCTTTGATTTTGAACTTAAAGAGAAAATCAAAATTATGATTTAAGCCTTTTACTTTTTATAACTTTAGATCTCTTCTCTATTCAGTTTTTTCCAGTCATTTAAAAGAGCTCTAAAGACACGTTTTGTTCTTTTTATAGTATCTTTTAAATCATCTGATGTATCAATAATGTAATGGGCAAATATTAGTTTTTTCTCATTGGGTAACTGAGATTTGATCTTTTTAATTGCAAGTTCTTCGCTTATCCCATCCCTCTCCATTAGTCTCCTCACCCTTAGCTCTTCTGAACAGTGAGTTACAATGACCCTGTGATAGAAAGTTTGAAACCCTGCCTCAATGGTAAGAGCGGCTTCCGAAACGAAAATTTTGAAATCCCCTGATTTTTCAAGATCTTCAATTATTTTTTTCTTCTTCTCAAAAACAAGAGGATGAATCAGGTGATTGAGGAATTTTCTTCCCTCCTCTGAAGAAAATACAATCTCACCAAGTTTTTTTCTATCTATTCTTCCATCCTTAAGAAGAATACCTTTCCCAAAATGGTCTAAAATTATCTGATAAGCATAATTTCCAGGCTCCATTAGTTCATGAGCCAGAAGATCTGAATAGCAAATATAACAACCCTTCTTTTTGAGATATTCGGAAACTACAGATTTGCCACTCGCTATTCCTCCTGTAAGAGCAACTCTTAAAATTTTCATTCTAAATCATCAAATATATCCAATCTTTTTGAACCAGTATATAGCTCTTTCAATTGCATCATCGATGGGGAAAGGACTGTAGCCGAGCTCTTTTTTTGCTTTTTCAATACTAACAAAGAAACTGAACTTTGCCATGTGAATCCCTGTGAGCGGGATTAAGGGTTTTTTCTTTGAACGATAAGAAAAATACTCAGAAATATAACCAAAAGGAAGAGCTATAGAATAAGGAATTTTTATGAAAGGAGCTCTTACACCACCGAGCTTAGCAATTTTTCCAAGGAACTCCTTTATGGTTAAATTCTCTCCGCCGAGGATGTATCGTTCTGAAGTCCTGCCTTTTTCCAGAGCGAGAATTATTCCACGAGCTACATCCTTTACATCCACTGCATTCATCTTCCCATCTAAATAAAATGGCATCCCCTTTATCACTCTCGGTATGAGACAATACTGAATGGGCTTTCTCTCATATTCTCCCACACAGAAAGTGGGATTTACAATTACAGGTTCAATTCTAATCTTTGAATACACTTTCACTTTTTCTTCCATTAAATACTTAATCCTGTGATAGAGCCCCTTAACTTTTTTATAATCAAATGGTATATCCTCCCTTCCAATTCCATTCTCATCCTTCCATATTGTTCCAATCGAGCTTACATAAACAAGTTTTTTAACTCCCGCAAAAACTGATGCTTCCAGCACATTCGCTATCTCTTTCATGGCTTGAGAGAGCTCCTCTCTTTTTCTAATTGAGTATCTGGGATAGTAGCCCGCACAATGGATTAAAGCGTCGCATCCTTCCATCGACTTTATCAAAGGCTGTTTATACTTAAAATCACCTTCAAATATTTTTACATCTATGTTCCTCAATAACTCCCTATCCGAAGATTTCCTCACTAAGACCCTTACCTCATATCCTCTCTTCAGAAGTTCTCTGAGAGTATGGTTCCCTATAAATCCTGTAGCTCCAAGTAAGATAACCTTCATCCTCTTAATTATAAGCCTTTTGTTAAATTGTTCAATAATTTTGTATAAAATAATTTTAAACAAATGTGCAATGAAATTCGTATTTTAGAAAGGAGGAATTTATGAAAAGGTTCATATTTGTTTTTTCTTTATTGCTTAGCTTCTTACCTGTTTTTTCAGAAAAAAGAGGAATGGAGCCAGAGGACATTCTCAATATCAAGGCAATTTCAGATTTGGCCATTTCTCCTGATGAAAAAGCTATACTTTTCACTGTTACAGAGTGCAATTTGAAAGAAAACGAGTATAACACTGACATATGGATCTTAAACCTTAAGGATGGCAAATATTTTAAGCTCACCCAATCTCAGAAACACGATAGAAGGCCCAGATGGTCTCCGGATGGAAAATTTATAGCTTTTATTTCTAACCGTGATGGAAAGAACCAGATCCATCTCATGAGAACAGATCTGGGAGAACCCTGGAAGTTAACCGACTCTCCCACAGGTGTAGATTCTTTTGAGTGGACACCAGATTCAAAATTTATAGTTTATATTATGAGAGATCCCAGAACAGATGAAGAAGAAAAAAGGATAAAGGAAAAAGATGATGCCTATTCTCTTTTCAAAAATTTAAAAAATTCCCATCTCTGGAAAATTTCCATAGATGGAAAAGAAAACAAAAAATTAACTGACGGAAATTTTCATGTTTCAAGTTTCACAATTTCAAAGGATGGAAAAGACATTATTTATTTTTCTCCTCCATCTTCAAGAGTGGATGATTCAATTTCTGGAGAACTTTATCAAATCTCCATGGAAGGAGGTTCACCTAAAAGACTAACGAATAATAGAACAGCGGAAAGAGCCTTCAAATTCTCACCGGATGGAACAAGGATGGCATTCCTCTCTTCCTGCGACTTGAGGATGAAATATCCTGGTTCTTCAAAACTCTTTGTTATTAACCTTAATGATCTAAAAGTGACACCTGTTATCCCCTCCTTTAAAGGAGAAATCTCATTTTATGAATGGATTTCAGAGCATACAATAGTTTTCAAAGGTGAAGTGGGGGTTAGCTCCAACTTATTTAAGTTGGATTTGACAAAGAATTCCCTCTCTCAGTTTTCCAGTGTTCAGGGTGTTATAATGGAAGTAAGCGTTCCAAAATTTAAAAAGGAGATTTATTTTACTTTTTCAGAACCAACTTCACCAGTCTCAATATATGCTACATCCCTTGGGGAATTTAAACCTGTGAAACTTGTAGATTTAAATCCTCAAGTAAAAGATTACCATCTTGGCGAATTCAAAGCCTTTAGATGGAAAAGCAAAGACCGAAAAATTGTGGAAGGGATCTTAGGGCTTCCATCCACCTTTAAAAAAGAGAAAAGATATCCCCTCATTGTTCAACTTCACGGAGGTCCTGCATCTGCTTACATGCTCTCTTTTCCAGCTCGTATCTCTACTTACTCCCATGTCTTTACAGGAAAGGGCTGGGTGGTTTTCCAGCCAAATTACAGAGGCTCAACTGGTTACGGAGAGGATTTCATGAAAGAGATAGCGGGAAAGTTTTTTGACAAAAGTATAGATGATATAGTCACTGGAATTGAAGCTCTTATAAAGGAGGGAATTGTAGACAGAGAGAAGATAGGGGTTATGGGATGGAGCGCAGGAGGACACATGACAAACTGGCTCATAACTCATTATCCTGACATGTTTAAAGCAGCCTGTTCAGGTGCTGGAACTGCCAACTGGATCTCCATGTATGCTCAAACAGACATACAGTACACAAGGGAATTCTACTTTCTTGATAAACCATGGAATAAAATTGATCTTTATCTTAAGTATTCGCCCATTCTCTATGTTAAAAATGTAAAGACTCCTACCCTGATACTTTGTGGAGAAGAGGATGAGAGAGTCCCTCTGCCTCAGAGCAAAGAACTTCACATGGGTCTTTTGAAAAATGGAGTGGAAACAGAACTCATAATATTTCCAAGAGAACCTCACGGTTTGAGAGAACCCAAACATCAGCTTTACAAAATGAAGAAGGAGTTGGAATGGTTAGAGAAGTGGGTTTTAAAAAGGCAGTGATTGTTGCTTTTGGGAAATTTTCTGATACCTACATTTTTCTCTAAAATTGAAAAGTTTAAATTTTAAAAAGTTTTCAAGGAAGTCAAAAGCTGAGAATCTTTATTTCCTTCTCAGTGTTTTTGATGGAAACATAAAGCTCTGATACTTTTTTCTTTAGGGAAGAAAGCTTGCCACTCATTTTCTCTATGTTTTTATCCATGTCCTTAAACTTCTCCATCTCTACTATTGTGCTTGCGGTGATACTGTTTAAAGATAAGGAAAGATCTTCCACAAGTTTTCGAAAATCCCATTTGAAATCCTCACCTTCCTTTAAAAAAGAATCTCTCAAAAAAGAATCAATTTTGTTTCGCATTTCTTCAAGAAAAGAAGAAATGGAAGAAAACCCATCCTCGCTTTTTCTCAAAGAGAGTTTTATTGTTTTGGTAGAGATCTCTTCTATTTCATCACTGATCTCATCCACATCCTTTTCTAACTTGAGAAAGATGCTTTTTAATTTCTCTTTATTTTTGCGTATTTTTGATTGAGTTGTTTTTTGCCAGAAGAAAAGAAAAAGGGGCAAGGAGAGTATAATTAGAAAGTTCAATGCCCCGAAAATCAGACCCTGAGATTTTATTTTTCTTTCCAGGGATTTCTCTTTCTGGGTTAGAGCCTCATTTATAGGTTTTATAGAATTATTTATTTCATGATACGCAGTAAAAAACTCCTTTGAGTCTCTAATGTTTTTAGTGAGAAAATTAAGATTTTGAGCAGTATCTTTCCAGAGGAATAAAATACTCTGAAGGTGAGAAGGACTTAAACCAATTTTCCCCTTTACTGAATCTGAAATAAAATTCTCAAATTTTCTTTTTTCATCCTTTATAACAGTAATACTTTGTGAAACATCTGCTCCACTGAAAATTCTGGAAGATGCAACAGAAATTGAACCCAAGGCATGACAAGCCTCGCTTATTCTTTTTCTCTCTTTTAGTGAAATGTTCAAACGAATAAAAAGGAAAACATCAAAAAAAAACGTAGTTAAAATCAAAATAGCCATTAAATACAATAGAACTTTTCTCATAATCCGAAGTCCAAATAATTATAAGAATATAAAAAAGAAAAGTCAAAAATCCATTTTTAATTTTGTCTCTTTTTTATATAATAAAAAATGCAAAAGAGGTTTGGTAAGGAAATTTATCTGATTGAGAGTGTGCTTCTTTTGATTTATTGCTCCACTTCCATGCTTCTTCTCCTCCCCATCTATTTCAAGAAAATAGGGATTTCAGAAATTTACATTGGTTTGCTCACAAGCACATTTTATCTTTCCTCCCTATTTTCCAGAGCAATAATTGGAGAAGTGCTCGATAAAGGAAATCCTAACAAAGTTCTTCTTATGGGAATCGTTCTCTTCTCTTTATCAGTCATTTTTTATCCTTTCATAAAAAAAGCCTCTTTTTATCTGTATTTAATCAGAGTTCTTCATGGAATCTCTCTTTCTGCAGTTTTGCTCTCCATCCTTCTACTGGCTGTTATGTTTTCCAGAGAGGAAAATAGAGCGGGGGTCTTGAGTTTAATTTCGGTTTCCTTTCTACTTCCTAATATTTTTATGCCCTTTGTAGGGGAGAAAATAATTGAAAATCTTGGTTTCGGATACTTTTTCAGTTCAGCCTTCCTAATATCTGCTATTCCGATAATATTTTACTTTCAAATTCCAAAGGTTAACGTTTCTAACCAAGAAAAAGGGAACAGTTTTTTTGAGCCACTGAAAAAACAAGGTTTTGCAACAATTCTTATTTTAACTACTCTTTTAGGTTTCGCTGTATCCACAGTGAACACCTTTACTCCTTTGTGGGCTAAGCAGATGAAAGCCTCTGTGGGGGTTTTCTTCACTTCCGCTGCCATTGTTGCTGTATCCATAAGGCTATTTCTTCCGGGGAAATTGAAAATTTGGGGGAAGATGTCTCTTCTCTCCGTATCTTTTATTGTTTTATCATCTGGAATTTTCTTGATATCCCTTTCTTCATCCCATCTCCTTTTTCCCATTGCAGGAGTAATCTATGGAATGGGAATGGGTTTTATCTATCCTAATCTTTTGTATATGGCTGTGGAAACTGTGAAGGATGATTCAAAAGGAAAAGCTCTTGGCATATTCACTGCTTCTACAGATCTTGGATTCTCCCTTGGACCGACTCTTTCAGGATTTATTTTAAACTATTCCGATTATTCGAATATGTTCAAAATCCTTTCAATCTTTGTAATCCTCACCTTCTTTTTAGTAAGAAGGAGCTGGAAAAGGGGAAAGGCTCTTTTATAAAATCTCTTTGTTTTGTTCATCATTAAAAAGGTTATTTACCCATGACCTTAAAATAAGTATAATATTCCTATGGTCTACTGGAAAGATGAGCTATCCAAAGCAATACTGGAAAAATTGAGGGTGAAGTATGCTTTAGATGACTTAAGATTTGATTTCACTCCCTCTCCTTCTTTTGGTGATCTCTCCTTAAAAATAGCTTTTGAGATTTCAAAGAAAGAACGAAAAAAACCGAGAGAAACTGCTACTGAGATTTTGAATATACTCTCAGATTTGCCCTATGTGGAGAGAACAGAGGAAAAGGGTGGTTTCTTAAATATTTTTTTGAAAAAAAATGAAATTATCGAGAAGGAATTAAAAGGTGAAGGAGAGATAAAAAAAGAATCATCTTTCAAAAAGATAATAGTGGAACATACAAACATAAATCCAAATAAATCAGCTCATATAGGGCATTTAAGAAATGCCTGTCTGGGTGATACCCTTGTTAGATGTCTAAGATTTCTTGGCGAGAATGTCGAGGTTCAAAATTACATAGATGACACTGGGATACAGGTGGCAGATGTGGTTTATGGATTTAAGTATCTCGAAGGTAAAAATGTGGAGGATCTGAATAAAATTGATAGAATTGATTATTATTTCTGGGATCTCTATACCAAGGTTTACAATCATCTTGAAGCTCATGAAACGGAGATTTCAAAAAGAAATTATGTCCATAAAAAGATTGAAGAAGGAGAGGGAGAAGAAGCTGAGCTCGCATCAGAGATTTCGAGGAGAATCCTTCTTTGTCATTTAAAAACCATGGAAAGAATTGGAGTTAGATACGATCTTCTGCCTCACGAAAGCCACATTCTCAAGTTGAAATTTTGGGAGAAAGCCTTTGAACTTTTAAAGAGTAAAAAAGCTATTTATTTCGCAGAACACGGGAAAAACAAAGGTTGCTGGGTAATAGCGAACGAGGATGAGGAGAGGGAGAAGGTAATTGTTCGTTCCTCGGGGACTGTGACTTATATTGGTAAGGATATAGCTTATCAACTCTGGAAATTCGGTTTGCTCGGAAAGGATTTTTACTATTCTCCATTTCCTTTATACATGGATAAAGATTTATGGATCACATCGGATCATCCAACTAATTTCCGTGCTCCTGAATTTGGAAAAGGAAGCAGGGTTTATAATGTCATAGATGTTAGGCAATCTGAGCTTCAAAAGCTCCTTTCAAAAGCTCTCCAGATTCTTGGCTTCAAAAAGGAGAGCGAGAACTCCATCCACTTCTCTTATGAAATGGTCGCTCTCTCTCATAAATCAGCCAGAGAAATGGGATTCAAAATTTCTAAGGAGGAGGCTAAAAGACCATTCGTGGAGGTTTCAGGAAGAAAGGGAATCGGGATGAAGGCTGACGACCTCCTGAATAAACTGGAAGAGAAAGCCCTGGCAGAAATCGAGAAGAGAAGTCCCGAGCTGGATGGGAATACAAAAATGAGAATTGCAAGGGATGTGGCTGTAGGAGCTCTAAGGTATTTTATGGTCAAATATGGAAGAAATTCTGTTCTTGTTTTCGATTTTGACGAAGCCCTTGATTTTGAGGGAGAGAGTGGCCCTTACATTCAGTATACAGCTGTAAGAATCAAATCAATTTTTAGAAAACTTGAAGAGATGGGTATAAAATTCAGCAAAGATGATTTTAATACACTGAGGTTAGAGGGGCTTAAAAAAGAGGAGATAGATTCCATGTGGGATATGATAATTTATTGCTCTTTTCTGAAAGATGTGATTGAATCAGCCCTTTCCGCGCTTGAATTTTCCCAGATAGCGAAGTTCTTTTTTAATCTTGCGAGAAAATTTAACCTCTGGTATCATAGGTATTCTGTGATTCAGGAAGAGGACTTAGATATAAAGAGAATTAGAATTTTATTTCTGAAGTGGATAAGAAATATCTTAAAAATTGGTATGGATTTAATAGGGATACCCGAACCTGAAAAAATGTAGATTAAATTCTTTATGAGAAAACTATTTTTATCAAAATATATCCTTTCCATAGGAGGAAGGAATGATTAAGGTTGAGAATTTAACAAAAAAATACGGAGAGAAAATAGCAATTAGTAATGTTTCTTTTGAGGTGGAAGAAGGAAGAATATGGGGATTTCTTGGCCCTAATGGGGCTGGAAAAACCACAACCATGAGGATTATTACAGGATACCTTCCACCAACAGAAGGAAGAGCTATAGTTGCTGGTCTTGATCCCATCTCCCATTCAAAGGAGGTGAAAGCTCTCATTGGTTATCTTCCAGAAAATCCTCCTTTGTATCACGATATGACTGTGGATTCATATCTCAAGTTCGTTGCTAAGATAAAGGGAGTTAAAGGTAAAAAGATAAAGGAAAACATAGAGAGAGTATTGGAGGAGGCAGGACTTTCAGAGGTGAGAAATAGGCTTATAAGAAATCTTTCCAAAGGATTTAAGCAGAGAGTAGCAATTGCTCAGGCTCTAATCCATGAACCCGAGATACTGATTCTTGATGAGCCTACAATTGGTCTGGATCCAGCACAAATAAGGGAAATAAGAGATCTTATAAAATCCCTTAGAAAGGATAGGACCATCATACTCTCAACCCACATACTTGTTGAGGTTACCCAGGTCTGTGATGGGGTTGTGATAATAAATGAGGGAAAGATTGTGGCAAATGGATTCTTGGATGAACTCACAAAATCTTTTTCTGAAAGAGAAGGAGTCTTCCTGAGACTCAGAAACTTTGGTCCTGCTGAAAAGCTTATTTTTGAAAACATGGATAAGGTTGTCTCTGTTTATGAAGTTAATGGAGGAGTAAATGTAGAATGGGAAAGAGGAGCTGATCTTGCCGAGAAGGTGGCTAAAGTAGCTATTGAGAAAGGAATGGGACTTCTTGAAATGAGATCATTAATTCCGGATATTGAGACAATATATTTAAAAGCTATTTCCCAGTGAAAGGAGGAAGAGATGAGAAATATCATAGCTATAGCTCAGAAGGAATTAAGAGTTTATTTTCTTTCTCCCATGGCTTATGTGCTTATTGGGGTTTTCCTCTTGATTTCAGGTTTTTTCTTTTACAACATTTTAATGTATTTTAACATGCAATCAATTCAGTATGGAGCAAACCCTTATTATTCGAGCCATCTAAACATTAACCAATTTGTTTATTCTTCCTTTTTTCACAACACATCTATAATCCTTCTTCTTATACTACCTCTTCTCACCATGAGGCTCTTTGCTGAGGAAAAGAAAATGGGCACAGAAGAGCTTCTTTTCACCTCTCCCCTTTCCACCTGGCAGATTGTATTGGGAAAATTCTTTTCAGCTGTGGTTATTCTTTTGATTATGCTACTTTCCACAAGTATTTACTCCATCTTCACTTTTCTATATGGAAATCCTCAGTTGGAGCCTATTCTAACAGGTTATCTCGGCTTATTACTCCTCGGAGCTTCTTTCATTGCCATAGGTATTTTTACATCCTCCCTTACAGAGAATCAAATAGTTGCTGCTATCCTTGGTTTTGGAACCCTCCTTCTTTTCTGGGTAATTAGCTGGGCATCTGATAATGTTGGACCTTTATGGAGAGAAATTCTTACAAGACTCTCCTTTTTTGAGCATTATGAGGATCTTGTCAAAGGTGTGATTGATACAGAAGATGTTATTTATTATCTTTCAGTTTCCTTCTTTGGATTGTTCCTCGCCCACACTACTATTGAGGCTAAAAAATGGAGGTAAAAATGAAGAAAGTTCTGAGGCACTTAAATTATCTTTTTATAGTTTTACTGGTAATTTTTTTCTTTGTGTATAAAATTTATCCTCAGAGAAAATATATATGGATTTCAGCCCTTGTTTTAGGGTTTTTATCCCTTGTTTTATATATCTTATTCAATAAAGAGAAACTTAAGGAACATCTCCAGCGAAAGAACTTGATATACTCAGGGAATCTTCTTCTCATAATCTTTCTCGTTTTTGCCATTCTTGTTTCTTTAAATTATATTTCAACAAAATTACATTTTAGAGCAGATCTAACAGAGGGAAAAATCCATTCGCTTTCAGATCAGACCATCAAAGTTTTGAAAAATCTAAAAAAAGATATTGAGATTAAAGCTTTTTTCAGGGAATTGAATCCGAGAAGAGGGACTATAGAGGAAATGCTCAAGAAATATTCTTATTACACAGAAAGAATGAAATATGAAATAATAAACCCTGATAAGAATCCATCTCTTGTTAGAGAGCTAAATATATCAGAGGATGGAACCACAATTTTCAAATGTGGAGGACAAGAAACAAGAATTACATCCACCACTGAAGAGGACATAACAAATGCGATAATTAAGATAACCAGAGAGAGAAAGAAAACAATATATTTTACAAAGGGTCACGGTGAAAGGTCTATAGAGGATAGCTCCGAACGAGGATTCTCCCAGATAAAGACATCCCTTGAAAACCTCGGATACAATCTTCGGGAGATAGTTCTTGCTGAGGAACCTGCCATACCTTCAGATTGTTCTCTTCTAATAATAGCTGGTTCTGAAAAAGATTTTTTGAGAGGAGAACTGGAAGGTATCGAAAGATATCTTAAGGAGGGAGGCAGGGCACTCCTTCTTATTGACCCTCTATCCTCTCCATCGCTTGTGGATTTTATGAAGAGATACGGTCTAAAGATAGGCGATGATTTCATTGTAAGTGTTGACCCAAGTGCAAGACTCATGGGTGGAGATCCTACATGGGCAGTGGTATCAAGATACAGCTACCACAAAATCACAGAAAAATTCAATTATGCATCCTTTTTCCCCTTTGCTCGTTCTGTGGATAGAATAGAACCTGTTCCAAAGAATATATCCACAGAGACAATCGCATCCACTTCTCCTTACTCCTTCGCCACAAATCAGTTTAATGCGGAAGAGATAAGATTCGATCCTGAAAGGGATAGAAAGGGTCCTATACCCATAGCAGCGGTATCCACGTTTAAAGAGGAAGGAAAAGAAAGAGAGAGCAGAATAGTAGTTTTTGGGGACTCTGACTTTGCCTCCAATCAATTCCTTGAGCTCTCTGGTAATAGCAACCTCTTCCTCAATTCAGTAAACTGGCTTCAGGAAGAAGAGGATCTTGTCTCCATTGCTCCTAAAACAACAAGTCCGAGAACCATATCTCTTACTCTATCCCAGGGAAGAATGTTTTTCTTTGTTACCATTGTTGTTCTTCCTGGAATTTTTGTTCTTGGAGGGATATTTGTTTATCTCAGAAGGAGGTCCTTATGAAATGGAGAACAATAATAATCCTTCTTATGGTTCTTGCTTTTCTCTTATTAGCCATCTTATATCTTGAGAAAAGGGAGGAAAGGAAAGAAAAATTAGAGGGTAAACTTATTACTTATAAAGCATCTGATATAAACAAATTGGAACTTAGAAGGGGAAGTGAGATTATTATATTCGAAAGGAAAAATGATAACTGGGAAATCACCTCACTCTTAAATACGAGTGCTGATAAGTATACAGTGGATAGATTGGTGGAAGACTTTTCAGATTTAAAAATAGAGAGGAAAGTGGAAGAGAATGCAGGGGATCTTAAAAAATATGGCCTTGAAAGACCTCATAGAATTTTGAAATTTTGGAAGAAAGATGGAAGTTTAATAAGTGTTCAAGTGGGAATCGAGAGTCCAATAGATGGTGCACTTTACGCTAAAAAACCTGAGGAGAATACAGTTTACCTCATTCCCTCTTTTTTGAAAAGTGGCCTTGACAAGACGCTCTTTGATTTCAGGAATAAGAAGGTGTTTGACTTTGAAAAGAATAAAGTTTCAAAAATTAAATGGGAGAGCGAGGGCAAGGTATGGCAAGCCAGTAAAAAGGAAGAGGAATGGTTTCTGGAGGTGCCAGTAAAAGCCCTTGCAGATAAGGGAAAAATCGATGATATTCTTTATTCTATTTCAGGAGCAGAGGCGAGGGCATTCGCTGTGGAGGACTACAAGGAGGAGCAATTGAAAGATTACGCTCTTTCGAACCCAAAAATAAAAATATCAATAACAGCAGATAAAGATATTAATATTTCAGTGGGTTTGAAAGAGGAGAAGGATAAAAAATATGTTTATGCAGTGAGTAATCTCAACAGAATTATTTCCGAACTTCCCGAAACTTTTCTCAGTGAGATAGAGAAAAAACCAGAGGATGTGCGAGAAAAATCTGTGGCTGTGTTCTGGAGTTTTGATGTTCAAAAATTCAGTATTTTAAAAGAAGGAAAGGAATATCTATTTGAAAAAGACAAACAGGATAAATGGGAAATGAAAAAACCCGAACAGAAAGAGATGGATGGAACCAAAATAAATGATTTTTTAAGAAAAATCGAGGATCTCGAGGCAAAAGAATTTGTTGACCATCCCAGGTCTTTAAAAGAATATGGGCTTGATAAACCAAATTTACAATTTAAAATAACCACAAAAGAGAGCGGAAAGGAAAAGCTGATTGAGATTATAGCAGGTAAAGAGGAAAACGATAAAATTTATTTGATGAATAAGAAACTTGACTATATTTTTGTTGTGGAAAGCTCTTCTCTAAAGGAGATTCCCAAGGATTTTGATGAGTGGAAGAAGAAATAGTAAAAAAATTAAAAGAAATTCTGAATTAACAAAAAAAGTTTGAATATGGTTTTTCCCATATGATATTATGTTAGATGAAAATAAGCGTATGTATAATAACCTATAATGAAGAGGACAGAGTAGAAGAAACTTTAAAGAGTGTGGAAGAAATTTCTGACGAAATAATTGTTGTGGATGCATTCAGCACAGACAGAACTCCAGAAATAGTTAAATCATTTGGCGCAAAATTTTTCCAGAGGGAATGGGATGGGTATTCAAATCAGAAGAATTTTGCGATTTCAAAGGCTCAGCATCCATGGGTTCTCAGCATCGACGCAGATGAGCGTATCTCAAAGGAACTGAAGGATGAGATCGCGAAGCTCAAAAATATAGAACATGATTTCGATGGTTTTTCTTTCAAAAGAAGAACATTTTACATGGGCAAATGGATAAAGCACTCAGGTTGGTATCCCGATAAGAAGGTAAGATTGTTCAAAAAAGACTTGGCTCAATGGGAGGGAGATTTCGTTCATGAAAATCTTGTTTTTAAAGGGAAGGTAAAGGAATTAAAAGGGGAGTTGCTCCATTATTCCTACAGAAACCTCGCAGATCATATTCTCAGAATAAACAGATATTCAACTCTTGCATCTCAGAAGATGTTTAAAGAGGGGAAAAAGAGTTCATATGCGAAAATTTTACTGCTTCCACCCATAACTTTTCTGAAACATTTTATCTTCAGACTCGGTTTTCTTGACGGAGTTCAGGGGCTTTTGATTTCGATGTTCTCCTCATATTATGTTTTTTTAAAGTTCGCTAAACTTAGGGAGCTTGAGAGAGAAAATGATAGTTCATATTGATTGTGGCAAAGGATGGAGAGGAGGACAATCCCAGGCATTATATTTAACAAAGGGTCTAAAAGATAAAGGATTCGATGTATCTCTAATTTGTCAGAAAGGAAGTCCTCTTCATAAAAGGGCTGAAAAAGAAGGTTTGGAAGTTTATCCCTTAAAATTGAGATTCGAGTTCGACCTAATTTCTATTCTTAAAATTTCCAAAATTATAAGAAAAAAGAGGGTAAAAATATTGCATTTCCACGATTCTCATTCAACCACCTTAGGTATTCTTGCATCCTTTCTCTCTCCTGTTCCGATAAGAATCGCAGCCAGAAAAGTGGATTTCTCAATCAAGGGAAATCCTTTCAGAAAATGGAAATATGGAAAATGGGTTTCCGCTGTAATAGCTGTATCAGGAGGGGTCAAGCAATTCCTCGTAAGCGATGGAATTCCTGAAGCAAAAATTTACATTATCTATGAAGGAACTGATTTTAAAAAATTTCAGCTGGAAGGAGAAAAGGAGGAATGGAAAGAAAGGCTTGGTTTCAAAAGAGATAAATTTCTTGCAGGGATTGTAGCACATCTGGCTGATCACAAAGGACATATATATCTTATTGAGGCAGCAAAGATACTGAAAGAGAAAGGAGCGGACATGGAGATTCTTGTGATAGGTGAAGGTGAGTTGAAAGACAAACTAATTTGGAAAACTAAAGAGTTGGGTGTTGATGATATGGTGAAATTTCTTGGGTTTAGGAACGATATCCCTCAACTTCTTAAAGCAATAGACCTTTTTGTACTTTCTTCATATCTTGAAGGTCTTTGCACATCTCTTCTCGATGCCATGGCTTCTGAGCTTCCAATTGTTGCCACAAAAACAGGGGGTATACCTGAAGCCGTGGCAGACGGGGTCAATGGAATTCTTGTCCCTCCAAGAGATCCTGATGCCTTGGCAAACGCAATTTTCAAACTTTATAAAGATAGAGATTTAGTAATTAAAATGGGTAAAGAAGGATACGAAAGAGCGAAAAAATTATTTTCTGTTGAAAATATGGTGGAGAAAACCTCCTCTCTTTACAATATATTGCTGGAGGAGAAAGGTTTAAAGTTCTAAATCTTCAAGGAGTATAGAAGTATCCGTATATGATCTTGTCTCCCTGACAAACCTTAATTCTGATGTAATCTCCTCCTTTAAGAAGTTCCCTTTTAACAGAGAAGGGAAGTCTCTTCTCTGAAGGAAGAACTATTCCCATTTCCTCTATTTTCAGCTCCTTCCCTTTGTAAACCTGAAAATATGGGATTCCGTTTTTCTCAATCAGTGACACCTTATAAGTTCCAGGTTTTAAGACAATTTCTCCATGAGTTATAGGTTTAGAGAAGTAGAAATTTCCAAGAGTTCTTCCTGTGGATGAAAAGAGGAAGAAGGAAAAAGAAAACATCAAAAATATAAACATAATTTTTTTTCTCATTTTTTTCTCCTTATTCTTTTTCCTTCGTAACTTTAAACTCAGCTCTTCTATTGAATCTTCTTGTTTCCTCTTTTGAGTTATCAAATTTAGGCTTGGACTCACCGAAGCTTATGGTCGAAAGCTTTACCTCTTTGACTCCCTTCTTACTCACAAGATATTCCTTGACCGCAAGTGCTCTATGTTCTCCCAAAGCAAGGTTGTATTCCACAGTTCCTATGTTACAGGCATGTCCCTCAATTCTAACTACTATCTCAGGATATGCCTCGAAAACCTTCAAGGCGTTCTCTATAGTCTGAATTGCAGAGGGCGTCAATTCGTAACTGTCAAAAGGAAAATAAACATCCTCAAATTTTATTTCTACTGCTGGTGGAGGTGGCGGAGGAGGTGGAGGGGGTGGAAGCTCCTCCTTAGGAGGAGGTGGTGGTGGAGCTGGAGGAAGGGGTTTTACCTTTTCAGGGCTCCAGCTTATGTATCCGAATCCTCCCTGTGATGTAGCCATTCCATCGGAGAAAAGAAGATTCTTTCTGTATGCGAAACCTATGTTTATTCCATTAGCAAATCTATAAGTTAATCCTAAAGTGAGATCTAAGGGATTTTTCTGTTCTGAGCCATTTGTATAAGAAATACCGTATATTTCTGCAATTACTTTTAAATTTGAATAGAGCGGAATCTCTAAACCCGCACCATAATTGAACTCATTAGAAAGTTCAATACCCTCTGGTGAACTTCTGTAAAGATAGCCAACATTTACTGTAGCCACTAATTTACCAAGCTCCTGGCTAAAAATTAGAGTGCCTCCCGCTGATGGCTTTGTGGTGGTTGTTCCCTTTTCTCTGTTGGCAAGAGGAAGGGAAAAGAATCCTCTAACTGCAAGCCCTGATTTAGAATATTTCTCGCCCAGAATCTGATATTTCACTCCGAATTCTGCATCACCAAAACCTTGCTGGAATGATTTTTCCGCAAAAGGGTAATCGTTAAAATAGGGGGTTTGAAAGTCATCCACATCAATTCTTCTAAGATAGCTCAGGTAAAAACCCAGCTCAAGTTTATCTGTGAGACCATAACCAAGGGTGAAGGAGTAGTTGTTAACATCTGTGTCTCTATTTTCTCTGTCAATATTATCGGCAAAAATTCCACCCTGAAGCTTCCCTTTTTCCAGGGATGAGGCATAGAAAAGGTGAAAGATACCTGTGTTACCTTTGAAGGATGGCTCATCACATAGCAAAAAGGAAGAACCAACAAAAATTGGCATGAAAAGAAGACTTAATTGGATAAACTTCTTCATCTTCTCCTCCTTCTGAATTTTCCACTTAGATTATATTTTTTAAAAAATGGTGTGTCAATAGCAATTCTCGAAATTGAATTTTTTAATTATATTATAAATTATGACTTTTCGAACTCAAAAAGAGTCGAAAGAAAGTTAGCTGGAAAAGCCTTAGCTTTCTCTTTTATATGCTGTTAGCGAGCTATGAGTGCAATTTCCTTTGAGTAAGATTTTTCATACCGAAAATCAAGTAAAAAAAGATTCCTTTATATTCAATCCTTTTATCTCTTGCAAAACTTCTAATCTCATTCATTGTTCAAGCCACCTGCATCACAACACAGAAAAGGCAAGGCAAACTTATTCCTTTCACTTAGTCTGCTTCGCCTGGTAAAATTTTGTAAATAAGACCATAGCAAATCCATGTCCAAGGTCGATCACAATTCTATCAGAAAAATTTGGAGAGTTTTTGCGATTATCTTGTAGACTTTGTAATCTCTTTGAGTAAGTAGATCGGGATTAATCAAAGCATCCATTTCCAGTGAAAGAGTTGCACTACTCATGCTTGCAATAATATAATTTAACAATCTATTTATCAAATCGCCATTCTTAATTCAAGAACCGCGATTCCCCCTGACATAGTGGATATGAGAAATTGCACCTCAACTTGGGTTAGCTCGAATCTTAGGATCAACTCTCCTATCAGCTTTTATATGCACGATGCGCGAATAGGAGCCATTCTGAGTCAGACGAGCTAATTGGGTTGGTTCCAAAACTCTCCTTCGCTCTAATTCAATATGATAGACTTTTCTCAATTAATCTAAATTTGATTTCTTCCGCTTCGAAAAATGGAATAAGGGTGTGGGATGTATTTCATTCATATTATACTTTATATCTTTCAGCCATATTTTCCCATATACAAACTCTCCCTCAGGATAATGCCATATTGCTTCTCCATAAGA
>FWWM01003624.1_pt1 | contig 26516 bp, 27 predicted proteins | sample 2228351 | NCBI WGS metagenome assembly FWWM01 (sample SAMEA103939774, study PRJEB20133) | metagenome
GTTTCGGATGCCGAGGGCGTGCGGGAGTATCTCCTTCGCTTCCCCGACATGGTTCAGGCGACGGTGCAAGTCTGCGAAATCGTGCGCCGAGAAATCCCTGATGCTCACCTTTCGTTGGATGTGTATCGCGACCCCGAAATTGACGACGAGCACCTGATTCTCTACGCCCGCTTTCCGCACTACGACGCAACCGTGCTGCAAAAAATCAGGGACGCGCGGGGAAAGTATAGGCAGCACCTTGTCGGCAAAAAGGGGTGGCTCTTTCTGACCACTAACTTTGTGCCCGCCGAATAGAGATGCAGGGGGTGACAGCCAACTTCCGAGGGTGAAAAGGTCGTGCGCTATGACCCTGAGCGGCACCATCGGCGTTCCCTTCGGCTCAAGGGTTACGACTATTGCCAACCAGGGGCGTATTTTGTGACCATTTGCACGCGCCAACGGCTGTGTTTGTTCGGCGAGGTGGTGAACGGACAGGTGCGGCTGAACGCCTACGGCGAAATCGTTCGCCGTTGTTGGGAAGACATTCCCAAGCATTTTGCCCATGTGGCGTTGGACGCGTTTGTGGTCATGCCCAACCATGTGCACGGCATTTTGGTCATCGTTTGTGACCCCGACGAAATGCCGAATAACGCCACGCCCCATCATGGTGCGGTTCAACGGCGCACGGAACAGTTTGGCAAACCCGTGCCTGGTTCCATCCCCACCGTTGTCCGTTCGTTCAAATCGGCGACGACCAAACTTATCAACGAATTGCGAGGCACACCAGGATGCCCCGTTTGGCAGCGCAATTATTACGAACGGGTCATTCGCAACGAGCGAATGCTGAACCAACTGCGGGAATACATTGCCACCAATCCCTTGCGGTGGGCGACGGATTGGGAGAACCCTTCTTTCGGTAGGTCGGTGAGCGTTGACCAAGCACGAAAGCCCTGACGAAGGGAGGTGACCGCCATGCTCCTTGACAACCCCATCATCAATTCGCCGTTTGAGGAGCCGACGCGGTATTGGGCATATGAGGCGGGGCAACCAGTGCTCAAGGAAGGGCGGCGCCCAGCCGGCTACTACATGCGCTTGCGCACCCAACCGCAGCAGCCCTCTATGTTTGAAGAAGAATTCGTGGCGTTGGCGTTGGTTAACGACATCCGAGAACGGGTGAAAAAATGGCGGGAGCAAGGTTACCCCGGTGCCACTCCCATTACCCGACGGCTGCTAAACCACTGGAGCGCCCCTGAGCGAGAGCGAAAGTTGTTCTTTTGCCAACGGGAGGCAGCGGAGACGCTCATCTGGTTGGTAGAGGCGTCGCCAGCGGAGAAACAAGGGCTCGTTATCCCCAAGGACAACGGGTTGACCCGCTACGCTTGCAAGATGGCAACGGGTAGCGGCAAGACGGTTGTGATGGCGATGGTCATTGCGTGGCAAGTGCTCAACAAACTCGCCAACCCGCAAGACAGCCGTTTCTCCGACGCCGTTTTGGTCGTTTGCCCCAACTTGACCATCAAGGAGAGGCTGCAAGTCCTTCTGCCCTGGCATCCCCAAAACTACTACCAAAAGTTTGACCTTGTGCCTGCAGGGCTCATGGAGCGGTTGCAGCAGGGCAGGTTTCAGGTGACCAACTGGCACTTGTTCTTGCCGCGTGACGACCGACGCACCCGCAGCGTGGTGAAGCGAGGTCCTGAGAGCGACACGGCTTTTTGCCGACGAGTGCTGAAGGAGTTGGGCACCAAGCGGAACCTTTTGGTCATCAACGACGAAGCCCACCACGCCTACCGTCCCGCACCAATCCCCGACGAACTGCGGAAGCAACTTTCGCCAGAGGAAATCGCCGAACGAGAAAAAGCGAGGGTTTGGGTAAGCGGTCTGGACAAAATCCACGCGGTGCGGGGCATCAACTTTTGTGCGGACTTTTCGGCAACGCCCTTTTACATCAAGGGCAGCGGTTACGAGGAGGGCGCCCCGTTCCCCTGGATTGTGTCGGACTTCGGGCTTGTGGACGCGATTGAGGCGGGCATCGTGAAAATCCCGCGCGTTCCTGTTGACGACAACACGGGGGCACTGATTCCGCAGTATTTCCGTCTTTGGGAGCACATAAACCAGCGCCTCCCCGCTTCCGAACGGCAAACGACCCGTCGCCACGCCAAACCAGAATCCGTGCTGCGGGAAGCGGAGGGCGCGTTGGCGATGCTGGCATCGGAGTGGAAGAAGACTTTTGAAGCGTTTCGGGAAGCGAACTCCCCTGTGCCGCCTGTGCTTATCGTCGTCTGCGACAACACCAACCTTGCCGAGGTCGTGCACAAACACATCGCCAGCGGGAAGGTTTTGGATGAACTGCAAAATCGCGACGACCAAGAGGTGACCATCCGCATTGACACGAAGTTGCTGGAGGAAGCGGAGGGCGCTGTGGAAGGCGAGACAAAGCAGCAAGCCGCCGAACGGCTGCGCAAAATCGTGGACACGGTGGGCAAGACCGAATGGGAAGGCGAGGGCGAACCGCCCGGCAAGCATGTCCGCTGCGTGGTCTCTGTCGGGATGCTGAACGAAGGGTGGGACGCACAGAATGTGACGCAAATTTTGGGTTTGCGAGCGTTCACCTCCCAACTGCTTTGCGAACAAGTGGTGGGGCGAGGGCTGCGACGGCTAAACTACGACGATTTCAGCGAACCCGAATATGTGGATGTTTACGGCGTGCCCTTTGAGGTCATCCCTGTCAAGAAGAAGCCCATTAGCCACACGGAGGTGCAGAAAGTTTCCACCCTCGTGCGCGCCTTGCCCGAACGCAAGCATTTGGAAATCACTTTCCCGCGCGTGGAAGGCTATGTGTTTGATGTTCGGCAACGCCTTCGGGTGAACTGGGATGCGGTGCCGTATTTGACCATTTCGCCCATCCACGAACCAACCGAGGTGTCTGTCAAACCTGCCGTCGGTTATCGGCTCGGGCGACCAGAGCGGTTGGGTCCTGGTCCAGAGGTTGTGCATGACCGCAACCCCTTCCATCGTGAAAGGCGATTGCAAGCAACGGTTTACGAAATTGCTGCTGAGTTAACCCACCGGCTCAAAAGCAAACGAGAGGAGTGGAGCGCGCGGCACATTTTGTTCCCGCAAGTCCTCAACATCGTCTGGCAGTATCTGGAAGAGCGAGTGGTGATTGAAGACCCTGACACGCCGTTGGAAGAGGTGGCGTTGCTGAAATACAGGGAGCGCATCGTTGAGCGGTTGTTGAGTGCGATAGAGCCTGACACGGAAGCAGGGGAGCCGCCCCTTTTGCCCGTGATTGAGCGCTTCCGCCCCATCGGTTCCACATCGGGGGTGCTTTTCCGCACCACGCGCCCGACGGTCGGAACCACGAAAAGTCACATCAGCCATGTGGTGCTGGATGCGCCCAGGTGGGAGCACAGCGTCGCTTACCAGTTGGAGCGGATACCTGAGGTCATCGCCTACGCCCGCAACGACCACATGGATTTCACCATTCCTTACGAGTGGCAAGGGGTTCGGCACGAGTATCGCCCTGACTTCCTCATTCGCTGGCGATGCCCCGACGGGCAAGAGGTCAAGGTGATTTTGGAGGTCAAAGGGTTCGCAACGGAGCAGGACAAGCAGAAAGAAGCGGCAGCCCACCGATGGGTGCGGGCGGTGAACCGTCACGGCGAGTTGGGACGGTGGGTGTTCTGCGTTTGCAAAAACCCGCACCGAGTGCGGGAAACTATCGCCCGCGCTGTAGCGCACCTTCTCTCACAGCAGTAGCACAGAGGCGTTAGTCAAAAGCGTGCTCCACTTTCCACACTTGCCAAACTTTGCCGACCAAGTCGGGGCCGGGCTTGAGGGTGGGCTTGCCGGGGCGCCAACCAGACGGGGTGACTTCTGCCCCATTGGTTGCTCGCACATGTTGGAACGCTTGCAATTGACGGATTAACTCTTGCGGGTTGCGTCCTACGGTTGGGGGTAAAATTTCCGCCGCTTGAATAATGCCGTCAGGGTCAATGATGAAGCGACCGCGAATGTCAACCCCTGCTTCTTCGTCGTAAACGCCGTAGACAGCGCCGATGCGACCACCAGAATCCGACAGCATGGGGAAGGGTAAAGTGCCACCTTCCACCATCTTGGAGAGTTCCACTTCGTGCCAAATCTTGTGAGAGAAGCGGCTGTCGGTGCTGATAGCCAGGACTTCCACGCCCATCTCCTTCAACTGGGGATACACGGCGGCAACTGCCGCCAACTCGGTGGGTCAGACGAAGGTGAAGTCGCCAGGGTAGAAGCACAAGACAACCCACTTGCCGCGATAGTCGGAGAGTTTGATGTTCTTGAAGCCAACGCCGGGGATGTAGGCGGACGCTTCAAAGTCAGGGGCTTCCTTGCCCACTCTCGCCAACGGCATCGGGGACACCTCCTTCGCCACTCCCTCTTGCATCTTCTCCTTTGGAATCAACGGACCAGCCGCTGGCTTGACGCACCCTTCCACTTCTTGCGGCATCGTGGCTCCCCCTCCTTGAGCGCATTCAATCATTGCTCAATCCGCATTGCGAATTCTGGCTCCAACGGAAAGCAGCAAATTGTCAGGGGAAAACCCTGAGGCGGATTTGAAGACTGCCGCGACCAAACGCGTTACTCCTACGGGGCGAGGGTGAAGGAAGCGGCGATTTGGACACCTTTTGGCGAAACGATAAGGGGCTGCAGGTGCACTTGCAGCGGCGCAAGGTCAAAGCGAATGAGCGGGTTGAAGGCTTTCAATCGCTCTTGCAGCCAATTGGCTGGCAACGGCACGAGGTCGGCGATAGTGGCGCGGCGTAAGCGCCAGTGGACTTCGTTGGCGACGGGGAACAACTCCACTTCCGCAGTGAAAGGCACGCGCATGACAGGGACGCCAAGCATCTCCACGCGCCATCGCCCTTCTATCTCCACGAACCCGCGATGCAGCCACACTTGCGGGTTTTCAATCCCTTCCTTAACCGCTCGCTCTGTCAAAAAGTGGCGGACGGCGTCGGCATCAATGAACCCTGTTAATTCGCCCGTTGCGGCAGAGACGAGAACCAGTCGCCTTTCCCGCAGCGAACCCTTCAAGTCAAACCGAACGGTTTTCGCGTGGGCGTTCAGTTCGGAGATGCGCAAGCCTTCGTAAAGGGCATCGCGCAAGTGCAAAAAGACTTCGCCGACCCGCCCTTCTTTTTCGGGCTTGTCGGTAAAGCGGATGGGCAGCAACTCCAAAAGTTGCCCTCCCTTGAACTCCAGTCCTTTGATGGTCACGGTCAGCCGGCGGAACTTGCCCCGCATCGTGGGGAAGCCTGGGGCGCCGTCCAGTTCCACATCCACGCTCTCCGCTGTCAGCGATTGGCGGAGCGCTTTCTCCAACTCCTTCTCCACCCGCTCAGGTGTCACCTGTGTGAAGAAGAGCACTACCAAAACGGCAAGGGCAGCAGCGAGTTTCTCCACAAGCATCGCCTCCCAAAACTAACGAGCCTTAAGAGAGAGCAGCAGTTCGCTGTCGCGCTTCTTCCAGTGCCATGTCGGCTAAGTAGGAACTGCGGACGAAAGGGGCAGCGAAGACATAGCGAAAGCCCAACGAGTAGCCGATGCGCTTTAGTTCCTCAAACTCTTCGGGCGGCACATAGCGGGCGACGGGGAGGTGACGGGCAGTGGGGCGGATGTATTGCCCGATGGTCACCACTTCGCACCCAACGCTCCGCAAATCGCGCAGCACTTGCACCACTTCGTCCATGCTTTCGCCCAACCCCACCATGAGCCCCGATTTCGTTAGCATAGTGGGCGCCAACTCCTTGACAATCTCCAACACGCGCAACGAGCGCTCGTAAGAGGCTTGCGGTCGGACGAGTTTTTGCAAGCGGGGAACGGTTTCCACATTGTGGTTGTAAACTTCGGGGCATGCGTCCACGACGATAGCGATGAGTTCCTTGCGGGCGTGGAAATCAGGGGTGAGCACTTCAACGGTCGTTTGCGGGCAAAGGGTTTTGATGGCGCGGACAGTGCGAGCGAACTGGGTGGCGCCTTCATCAGGCAAGTCGTCGCGGGTGACGGAAGTAAGGACAGCGTGGCGCAACCGTAATTGCTGCACCATTGTTGCTACTTTGATGGGCTCAAAAGGGTCAACAGGTTCGCCCCGCCCCGTTTTGATGGCACAGAAACCGCAGCGGCGGGTGCAAGTTTCGCCCAGTAACAAAAAAGTCGCTGTGCCCCGAGAGAAGCATTCGCCGATGTTGGGGCACCGAGCGCTTTGGCAAACGGTGTGGATGCCTCGGCGCGTTAACTCTTGTCGCAGCGGCTCCGCCAACCGTCGCTTTTGCCCTTTCGCCAAAATCCAATCGGGAAGCAACGGCAAAGGCAGTGCCCTCCTCTCGCGTTAGTCATCGCCGACTTCTGCCCACTTCCGCACGCCCTCGTAAACCCGCACCCGCAACTTGAACTCGGGGAGCACCTTTTTCAGTTCTCGGTGCAACTCAATGGCGATGTTCTCCACCGTCGGCACCGTTTCCATGACCTCGTTGAGCATCACATGGTCGTAGCGTTGCAACACTTCCCACACCCGCTGTTTGAACTCGCCGAATTCCAAAAGCATGTCGCTGCCCAATTCGCCTTCCAGAACGACATCCACGCGGTAAGTATGTCCATGCGGGCGACCGCATTTGGGGTGCCCGGGGATGTAGTGCCCAGAGTCAATGAACTCCGTGCGGGCTAACCGCAGCCGCGTCATTGGCTCTCGCCTCCTGTCAATCCTGCACGGGCTTTCAAGCGTTCCACATCGGCGCGCATTTCGCTCCACTCCCGCAGCCTCGCCTCCATGAATTGGGCGAACATGTTCATCAAGGCATCAAAGCGGGTGTCAACAGCGTCAAAGCGTTGGTTCATGCGGTTCTCCAACCCCCGCACTTCGGTGACAACCTTCTCGCTCACCAACGCTTGGATGCGTGGGAACCACTCCTGTTCAAAGGTAACTCGCATCTCTTCGCGGACAGTTTCTTTCACCAGCGCTTGAATGCGTGGGAACCATTCTTGCTCAAAAGCCATTCGCATCTCCTCACGAACCAGCGTTTGGATGCGCGGGAACCACTCCTGTTCAAAGGCAACCCGCATTTCCTCACGCACCAGCGCCCGAATGCGTGGGAGCCACTCCCGTTCAAAAGCGACATGCATTTCCTCCCGCACGATAGCGCGCAGGCGCGGTTCCAACACTTCTGTGGCGACTTCGGTGACGATGCGCTTGATGAAGTTCGTCACCCATCCCACCGAGTTTTGGCACCTCCTTAGCAACCGCAACGCCTTGCCGTAACGCTGGAACGACGCCCTCGCGATAGCGGAAAGGCTTACTCTTCCTCGGGCGTCAGCACACCCTCCCACTCAGCGAACACATCGTAGGGGTGGATGCTTTCAAAGGAATCGCAGCGGACTTTCGCCCAAACGCCGGGATAGCGGGCGCGGAGGGCGATGACGCAATCGCGCACCACATCCTCCACGAACTTGGGGTTCTGGTGCATGGCTTCCACGATGGCTTTCTCCTGCGGTCGCTTGAGCAACAAGCGAACAGGGGTGGAGAAGGCACTTTCCGCAATGGCAACCAACTCTTCGGGCGTGACGGTGTAGCCGTTCGTCTGTAACTCAATGCGCAACGCCCCTCTTTGGTTGTGGGTGACGCTGCCCGTCATCGCCATCGCGCACGGGCACGCCAGAGCGCCGTAAACTTCCACACCCACCATCCGCTGCTGCGTGGCAGTGTCGTAACTGGCGAACAGTTTGAAGGGGTGCCCTTCCACATGGGACTCCGACTCCAGCGTGACCACGCAATATTGGGCGTAGTTGTGGGCTTGGAGCAACTCTAAGGCTAACCGCTCCGCCAGTTCCTCAAAGGAAGTGGCTTCCAAGGGGAACTCAAAGGCACGGATGATTTCCTCGGCGAAGCGGCTCATGTGAGCACCCCGTTGGTCACGGGGGAGGTTCACCGACGCTTCTATCGTCACGAAAACTTGCAGCGTCTCACCGTTTCGGCGCAGCAAAGCAGGGTAGCGGAACCGCGCCACGCCCACGCGTGTCAACGCTATCTCATGAAGGGGGCGCTCCGATTGAACATCAGGCAGCGCCCGCTTCGTTTCCTCCACCGAAGGCGTTTGAGGCTTGCCGACCATTTTGCATCACCTGCTCAATTATGAGCCCGCACAAGGTGATTGGTAACGATTTCGGTTGACAGTGAGCAAATTTGGCAATTGCTACCCTTTCAGTGCAACGATCAAGGCTTGCGGTGAACGCCCAAGCCTCCTTCAGGGCGCAAGCGCAAAAGCGCTCCGTTCTGCTCAAACCCAGCAACGAAGGGGGACTGGCTGAGGAACAAGTGGGTGTCCAGGTCAATGAATGTGAACCCGCCAACACCAGCAGCGAAATGCGCCGCTGCCGATAGCCCCAACTCCGTTTCCACCATCGCACCCATCATCAACGAAAGGTGGGCGGCTTGCGCGATGGCAGCGATGCGCAGGCTTTCGGCGATGCCACTTTTCATGACCTTGATGTTGATGGCGTGTGCTGCTTCTTCTCGGACGACCCGCAACGCATCCGCTGCGGTCACCACGCTTTCGTCAGCGCAAATGGGGACAGGAGATTTGGCAGTTAGCCACTCCAGACCGAGCCAATCCTCCTTCGGCACGGGTTGTTCAAACAAAGTTGGCACGATGTTGCGCCGTTCCAATCGGAGTAGGAGCCGATACGCTCCTGTCGCTGTATAGGCTTGGTTGGCGTCCAGTTGCAGAGATGCTTGCGGGGCAGCGGCGTGAACTGCAACGACGCGGGCTTCGTCTTCGTCCAACGCACCACTCAGTTTCAGTTTCAACCGACGGAACCCTCGAGCGACAAACTCACAGGCGAACTCAGCGGCTTGGTCAGGAGGCATGATGGGCACAGTGACATCGGTTTCCAGACACTCTTCGGCGCCACCCAACCACATCCAAAGGGGAAGACGAGCGCGTTTAGCCAAAGCGTCCAAAAGCGCCACTTCTAAAGCAGCACGAGCAGCGTGGTGGGCAGCGAGGTGGCTGCGAAGCAAGCGGACGCACGGGCGCCACGCTGCTGGCTGCCCTTGCAGCAAGGCACGGGCATCGCGCAGGGCGGCTTCAATGGTGGCAGCCGTTTCGCCCATCAAGGTTGGCGAGGGGGCTGCTTCGCCCCACCCTTCCGTCCCGTCACTGAGGCGCACCCGAACCCACCAGTTTTCCGTCACCGTCGTTGTCTCCGACGAGATGACAAAAGGCGTGTGGAGGGGAACTTGCAACGGCTCCCAAGCCACCTCAGCGATGTGCACTTTTCCATCCACAGTCGGTCCCCCCTTTCGGCAAGGGTGTGCTCTAAAGGATGCCGCAGGTTTTTCAGCAACGCCCCAAAGGTGAGAATTGTTTAGCCCAATAGGCTCAAGTGGATGTTAACAAGCCTGCGGGGCTGGGGTAAAATAGAGAGCGGCGAAGGCGTAACTTTAGCCCATTGCTGTCAACTAATTTTGTGGCAGCAGCCAGAAGAAACCTGCCTAAACCTGTCTCTTGAGAGCGCCCAAACTCGCAAGGAGGTGTCGCACATGGCTCGCGCTGTGGGCATAGACTTGGGAACCACCAACTCAGTCATCGCAGTGATGGAAGCCGATGGCAATGTGCGGGTGATTCCTAACGCGGAGGGGTCTAACTTGACCCCGAGCGTGGTCGCTTTTACGAAGGATGGGCAGCGCTTGGTGGGCATCCCTGCCAAGCGGCAAGCCTTGCTCAACCCTGAAAACACCGTTTACTCTATCAAGCGCTTCATCGGTCGCACCTACACGGCGACCGATGTGGAGCGCCGCCGAGTGCCCTACAAAGTGGTGTCAGGTCCCAATGACATCCCGATGGTGGAAATCCCCGCTCTGGGCAACAAGCGGTTCACCCCTGAAGAAATCTCCGCTTTCGTCCTGCAGAAACTCAAGCAGGACGCCGAAGCCTATCTGGGCGAAGAAATCAAACAGGCGGTCATCACGGTGCCCGCTTACTTTGATAGCGCCCAGCGGACAGCAACGAAGAATGCGGGCGAGATTGCGGGATTGGAAGTGCTCCGCATCATCCCCGAGCCGACGGCAGCCGCACTGGCTTACGGCTTTGACAAGAAAAAAGAAGGGCTCATCTTGGTCTGGGACTTGGGCGGTGGCACCTTTGATGTGTCCATCTTGGAGATTGGCGAAGGCGTCTTTGAGGTGAAAGCCACTGCTGGCGATAGCCACCTGGGCGGTGACGATTGGGATGAGCGCTTGATGAACTACCTTGCTGACATCTTCGCCAACGAGCACGGCATTGACCTGCGCAAGGACCGCCAAGCCCTCCAACGCCTGAAGGAAGCCGCTGAGAAAGCCAAGATTGAACTGTCGTCCATGCTGGAGACCGAGGTGAACCTGCCTTTCATCTCCTTCCATCCCGACAAGGGACCGCTGCACCTAAATGTCCGCATCACCCGCGCCAAGTTTGAGGAGTTGACGCGCGACCTGCTGGAGCGGTGTGAGCGCCCCTTCAAGCAAGCCATTAGCGATGCGGGGGTGAAACTGTCGGACATTGAGGAAGTGATTCTCGTCGGCGGCGCTACCCGCATGCCGATGGTGCAGGAGTTGGTTCGGAAACTGACGGGCAAAGAGCCGCACAAAGGTGTCAATCCCGACGAAGTCGTCGCTGTCGGTGCCGCCATCCAAGCCGCTGTCCTCACGGGCAAGACGAAGGACATCGTCTTGCTGGATGTAGTGCCGCTGTCTTTGGGCGTGGAGACCTTAGGTGGCGTCATGACGGTCCTCATCCCGCGTAACACCACCATCCCCACCCGCAAGAGCGAAATCTTCACCACTGCTGCTGACGGGCAAACGACGGTGGAAATCCATGTCCTGCAAGGCGAACGCCCGTTGGCGAAAGACAACCGCAGTCTGGGGAAGTTCTACTTGACAGGCATCCCGCCTGCGCCGCGCGGTGTCCCACAGATTGAGGTCACCTTTGACATTGACACCAACGGCATCTTGCATGTGACAGCGAAAGACTTGGCAACGGGGCGCGAACAGTCCATCGTCATCAAGGACTCCACCAACCTGCCGCGCGAGGAAATTGAGCGCATGGTGCGGGAAGCGGAAATGTTTGCTGAACAAGACCGCAGGATGCGAGAGTTGGCGGAGACGCGCAACGAAGCCGATGCTCTTATCTACTCCGCCGAAAAGACGCTTCGGGAACACGGGGAACGGCTCAGTGCGTCTGATAAATCAGCGGTGGAAGCCGCTATCAATGACCTGCGGGAGAAGATGAAGGGCGATGACATCGCTGCCATCCGCAGCGGCATTGAGCGGTTGAAGGAAGCCATGTTCCGCGTCTCGGAGCAACTGTATCGGGCAGCCGCTCAAACCGCTGGCGGCGGGAGCAGCGAGGCGCGACGGGAAGCCACGACAGGTGGGGAGGTCATTGACGCCGACTACAAGCCTGCCGACTAAATGGGCAGGTGGCAAGTGAAGGAGGGTGACGACGATGCGCCACTGGTTTGAACAACCGCGCCGTCAGGCGCTGCTTCTAACGCTATCGGTGCTGCTTGCCTTCGCTATTGGGGTTACTGTCAGTCGCTGGCTTGTGCCCTTTGCACCGCAGTTGAGCGCTCAATCGGATACGGGCACAGTTGGAGCACCGCCACGAGGGGCATTGCAAATCGCCGAGCAGTTGCAAGAGGCGTTCGCATGGGTTGCTCGCAAGGTGGAGCCGTCAACTGTGACCATCATGACCCCGCGCCCCCTTTTCCCTCGTCCCACCTTTCGCTTTCCGCCTTTCCCAGAACCCGACCCCTTTGAAGAGTTCTTCCGTCGTTTCTTTGAGCGCGGCATTCCCAATCCTCCTGAGGAAGCCCCGTCCCCGTCTTTGCGCCCGCGTGGGGCGGGCGTTATCGTCAGCCCTGAAGGCTACATCCTGACCAACCGCCATGTGATAGAAGATGTCAGCCGCATCGTCGTCGCCCTCTGGAACGACCGCCGCTTTGAGGCGAAAGTGGTGGGCACTGATGATGTCACCGACTTGGCGGTGCTGAAGATTGAACCAGGCGATGTCAAGTTGGTGGCTGCCACCCTTGGTGACAGTGACAAGGTGAAAGTGGGCGATTGGGCAATTGCTATCGGCAACCCCTTCGGCTTGCGCCAGACCATCACGGTTGGCATTATCAGTGCCATTGGGCGCCGTCCTTTTGAAACAGGCGCAACCATCGCCTACACGGAATTCCTGCAAACGGACGCCGCCATCAACCCTGGCAACAGCGGTGGTCCCTTGTGCAACATTCGGGGCGAAGTCATTGGCATCAACACCGCCATTCAATCCATAACGGGCGGCAATATGGGCATCGGCTTCGCCATTCCCAGCAACACCGCCAAGTTCGTGTTGGAGCAAATCATCAAACGAGGGAAAGTGGTGCGAGGTTGGTTGGGTGTGGAACTGCAAGAAGTGAGCGATTTGGATGACCCGTCCGCTCTGGGGTTGAAAGAGCCGCGTGGCGCTGTCATTGTCAATGTCCTGCCCAACTCCCCTGCGGAGAAGGCGGGCTTGAAGCCGCAAGATGTCATCGTGGAGTTTAACGGCATACCCATTCGGAACATTCCGCACCTTCAGAGTTTGGTGGGTCGCACGGCGCCTGGCACCACTGTGCCCATCAAGATTGTGCGGGGCGGCAAAGAAATGACCATTCAAGTGCAACTTGGCGAGCGAACACCTGAAGTTGTCGCCGCAGCGGAGCAAGCGCGGGAGATTGTAGAGTGGCGCGGCATCACTGTTGGTGAACTGACCCCCGATCTCCGCCAGCAAATGAATGTCCCCGCTAACATTCGCGGAGTCGTTGTGATGTGGGTGACAAGGGGATCGCCAGGAGCACAAGCGGGCATCCGACAAGGTGACATCATCACCGTCATTGACAATCAGGAAGTCACCTCCGTCAGCGATTTCGCGCGCATCGTCCGCGCCATCGCTCCCAACCGCTCCGCACCTGTTACCTTGTGGCGGGAGGGGAGCGTTCGGATGGTGTTCGTTCAGCCACCAGAGCGATAAAGCAGCGCGCTCCACTTTGAGAGCCGACCGAAAAGGAGCGCGGGTGATGGTCGGTGCCAGCCCAAGTTAAGCGGGACTATTACGAAGTTCTGGGCGTCTCTCGCACCGCAACGGAGAAGGAAATCAAGCAGGCTTACCGACGGCTGGTGCGCCAGTATCATCCTGACCTGAACCCGAACAACAAGGAAGCCGAAGAGCGCTTCAAGGAAATCCAAGAGGCTTACGAGGTGTTGTCGGACCCAGAGAAACGACGCCTTTACGACAAGTTCGGGCAAAACTGGCGCGCCGCGTGGCAAGCCAAACAGCAAGGCATTGATGTGGAGAACATCGGTTGGGTGCCACCCTCGCAGGAGGGCATGGAGTGGGATTTCGGTAATTGGCAGGACCTGTTCTCGTCCTTCAGTGATTTCTTGAGCGACTTCTTCGGCACCCGCACCGCTACACGCACGCCACCGCGCCGTCCCCGCGCTCAGCGAGGGCAAGATGTGGAAGCGGAGTTGGAAGTTGACTTGGAAGATGTCGCCTTCGGAACAACGAAACGCATTTCCGTCACGGTAGAAGAACCCTGCCCCACTTGCAATGGCGAAGGGGGCACCACCCGAACTTGCCCCACCTGTGGGGGGACAGGTGTTGTCCATCAAACGCGCGGGTTCTTCAGCATCGGTTCCCCCTGCACCCGCTGTCGGGGGGAAGGGATTGTCATTGACAGCCGTTGCCCTCGGTGCAACGGGCAAGGCGTCGTCCGCACCACCCGTTCCGTTGAGGTGCGCATCCCCGTCGGTGTGGAGGATGGACAGAAACTGCGATTGCAAGGGCAAGGCGCAGCAGGGCGAAACGGCGGAACACCCGGCGACCTTTATCTCGTCGTCCGCGTCCGCAAGCATCCCTTCTTTGAGCGCAAGGGGAGCGATTTGTTCTGCGAAGTTCCAGTCACTTTCGCGGAAGCCGCATTGGGGGCAGAAATTGAAGTGCCCACTTTGGATGGACGAGTGAAAGTGCGGGTGCCACCAGGAACGCAAAGCGGTCAACTGTTGCGTCTGGCAGGGTTGGGACTACCTAAGCCTTCCGGCGGACGCGGTGACTTGTATGTCCGTGTCAAGGTCGCCGTCCCACGCGACTTGACCCCGCGAGAGCGCCAGTTGATTGAAGAACTGCAGCGCCTCCGCCCCGAAAACCCCCGCGTTGGTCTCTGGCAACCGCGCCGGTAATCGGAAAAGTGCGTTCTTCTGCTTTCCCGCTTTCGGGTTACGCTTCACAGGGCACGCAAAAAAAACCGAAGGGGTGAGAGCGATGAACGAAGTGGTGCGCGAGGTGACTTTGCCCAGTGGTCAAACCATTCGCATCGTGCGTGGGGACATCACAACAGAAGCGGTGGACGCCATTGTCAATGCAGCAAATTCCCACCTCAAGCACGGTGGTGGCGTGGCAGCAGCGATTGTCCGCAAAGGTGGCGAAAGCATCCAGCGAGAAAGCGACGAATGGGTGCGCCAGCACGGTCCTGTCCCAACGGGGCAAGTCGCGGTAACGGGTGCAGGAAACTTGCCCGCTAAAGCCGTCATCCACGCCGTCGGTCCTGTCTGGGGCGAGCATACCCCTGAGCGCGCTGATGAGTTGTTGCGCAGCGCTGTTTGGAACAGTTTGCAAGCCGCTCATGAACGTGGGTTCGCCAGCATTGCCTTTCCCGCCATCAGCGCGGGCATCTTCGGGTTCCCTAAAGACCGTTGTGCGTCCATCCTGTTGGACACAGCGCGCGAATTTTGCGAGCAGCACCCTGACACCCCTCTGAAAGACATCCGCTTTGTCCTCTTTGACGAGCCCACCTTTCAAGCCTTCGTAATGGCGTTTGACGCCCGCTGGGGCACGAGCGGGTAGCCGTTACCCCACGCTTTTTCGCCCAAATTCTTGTGCAATTAGCCGCAAGTTTTTGGGAACCTTCCGTGCTACCGACTTTTGCCAACGATTGCTGCCCATGTCACGAACCCTGTCCTAATAGGCGAAAGGGCTTAAGTTGGCACCCTTTGGGTGCCTTTGGCTTCGCTAAGCGTTTTGTTCGCAGTTAGCCACGCATAGCCTGAAAAAGCGCAAGTAGCGTTTTCGTCGGGGGTTTTTCACAGCACTTGCTCCCTTCGTTTGCTGCGTGCCTAACTACGAGCGGAAACGATTGTTGCTTGGAGGGCACCTCTCTTAGCGCCGATCTTTTGCAACGCGTTGGGAGACGCCCTCGCCAGTTGCACCTAACTTCTCGCTCAAGTCAGTCACTGCAACCATCCTTCCTGCTGCAGATAGCAGCGTGTCGCTTCCCAAAATTGGTGGGCTTGTTGCGTCATCATGGTGATGTCCGCTTCCGTCAGAGTAGGGCGCGCTTCGTAGTCAGCCACTTGCCGCTTGTTAAAAGCATCCCGAAGCCACCGATGCATTTCCACTGGCAATAACCCTGTCTTGACAAATTGCTGCCCGAAGGCAGCGATGAGGGTGCCGTGGGAAGAGTAACTAAGTCCCTTCGTTAAAAGGAGGGCTTCGGCGCAGTAAAACATGGCGTAGTAAAGTCGGGAAGCTGCCGACGCCAAATCGCCGTGCTGGCGCAACAGTTCAGCAGAGCGGATGTATTGCTCGGCTTTTGCCAACAAGGCTTTCACTTCTTCTTCGGTGGTCACAAGGCGACACCTTCCTTCCGAAGGTTCAACAGAAGGGGGCTTTGCCGTTGTGCCCACCACTGCTCGGGGATGGGAAGGACGGAAAGGAGCAGGTCGTAACGCAAACTGATGTCTGAAGCGATGGGACCAACGCGGTCAAGTTCGGCACTTATGTCCACTTCGCCCGCCAGCACGATGGCAACATCCACATCGGAGCCGTTGTGGTAATCGCCACGCGCGTAAGAGCCGTAAAGATAGACCCCTCGCAGCCTTTCACCATAGAGGCGCAGGATCCGCTCTTTGAACTCCTGAAGGGCAGCGCTGACATGGGAAGGAAGCGTTGGCAACGGCGGTCACCTCCCTGTTTGGCGACGAGTTCTGAACTCCCAAGTCGTTCCCAACCTGCTTCCACGCTCCGCTCTCAAAGGTTGCTGCAAAGATTGTAGCGCGATGGTGCGCCCCTTCGCCCAGAAACCGCTAAAGTTCTTTGCGCCTTGCCCGTTGTGCCCCCCATTCCTCCCTCGTCCTCTTTTACGGTCGCGACTGATGCTGCTGCAGTGTTTGTTGTGATGGTCGTTGAAACAACATCGCCTACAAGGGACAACGCAAAAAGTTCACTTCAGTTGGATGCCGTCCCGAAGCCATTGCAGGAATTGCGGCGGCGCGACCAGTTGGGGCGGCAATTGCTCGCGGTTAAGTTGCAATTTCGCAATGGGCTCACCCGTGAGCAAGTAAACCACTTCTGCTCCCGCTTCTTTGGCGATGAGCCAACCAGCCGCAATATCCCACACGCGATTGTCCGTCAGCACACCGCCGATGAAGGAACCTTTGGCGACAAAAGTGAAGCACGCCACCGCTGTCCCCAAACTCCGCACCTTGCACGGCAGGTTGACCTGCATGCGTTTGATGCTCAATGTGCTCAAACCCAACAAGTCGTCGTGGTGCACCGTGTTGTCACGGCGAGCGAAAACCCGTTTCCCGTTCAGCCAGGACCCTTTGCCCTGTTGCGCCAGATACAACTCGCCAAAGGCAGGGTAGTAAACAGCACCCAAGATGGGCACCCCGTTGTCCACTAACCCAACGGACACTGCCCAAATGGGGATGCCCGCAACAAAGTTCGCTGTCCCGTCAATGGGGTCAACAACCCACACTACAGCAGAAGTGACTTCTTGCTCCACTTCCTCGCCCAATACTTCGGTGCCAGGAAAGTGCTTTGTTAGTTCCGACCGCAAAAAGGCTTCCACCGCCTTGTCGGCTTCCGTGACGAAAGATTTGTCTGGCTTTTCGGAAGGGGTCACGCGCCCATAAAAGGACATTGCCAGTTCGCCAGCGCGGCGAACGATGTCCGCCAAAACCTCCAGTTCTGTCAAGAGTGATGCACCTCCGTTTGATCTGTCCCGACTTGCGCGTTCGCTCGGCGAAGGAGAAGGATGGCAGCGGGCAAATCGCCGTGAAGCACCTCATAACGCTGAACGAGAGCGAAATCCAAGTAAGGTGCCAAATCTTCCAACCACTCAGGATGGGGCGTGATGACGACGATGCGCCCATCATCGCCGAGCACATCGTGAGCGACTTGCAACAGTAAGCGATGGGCTTCGCGGGCACGAGCGGGCGAGCCACTCCGAACCCCAAAAGGTGGGTTGCTCATTAGGCACTGCACGCTCCCCCTGGAAAACCGTTGAGGCAGTTCAGCGGCGTCCATCACTTGCCACTCAATTGTATCAGCAACCAGCGCTCGTTCTGCGTTTTGCTGAGCACCCGCAATGTGCTTGGGCGAAAGGTCGGAGCCAAATAAGGGGGCGCGAACTTGCCACTCCGCTTGCGTGTCCCACTCCAACAGCAAGTCGTCAAAGTTGACACCTGAGAAGTAGGGTAGGGAGCGAAAAGCGAACTGGTCCTTGCGGAAGAAACCACCAGGCACCTTGCGGGCGAACAAGGCTGCCTCAATGAGGATTGTTCCGCTGCCGCACATGGGGTCCACCAAGCGTTCTTCGGGTTGCCATTGCGCCATCAACACCATCGCAGCGGCTAAGACCGTGCTCAAGGCAGCGGGATGGTCGTAAACGCGATACCCACGCCGATGCAATGCTTCTTCGCCCACGAAGTCAATCCCGATCACGCAAGTTTCGCCCGCTACTTCCACCCGCACCAGAACATCAGGGTTGGTCAACCGCACTTTTTGGCGGTGCCCCGCTTGCTCCATGATGCGGTCAATGACGGCTTGACCACTCACTCGCTCTATGTCGGGCGATTGGAACTGGTGCCGACCGTGACGATTGGCGCGCACGCAAAAAGTAGTGGTGGGTGTTAGCCACTCTGTCCAGTCCACGCTCTTGACTAACTCGTAAAGGTCTTCCAACCCTTCCTGCGTTCGGCGGATTTGCCCTTCTGCTAACACCAACACACCCCGATGGACAGTGCGAGCGCAGTAACAAAGGCGCGCCAAAGTGAGGGGCGAGTCCACTGTCCCTTTGACCCAACCGCTAAGTCCTGACCATCGCTCCCACCCTTCGCCCCCCAACTTTTGCAGTTCCCGTGCCACAATCTCCTCTATGCCGCGTGCCGTCGTGAAGAGTGCCGTGTATGGCATTGGCTAACACCTTCTCCCAAAGTCAGCAATAGCCCCGTCAGCATCCGTTTGTCGGCTCGGTAAAATTTTAGGAGGCGCAAAGCCTTTGTGGAACGAAAAGAGGTGACTTCATGCCGAACTGGTTGGTAGCGACTTTCGCTTTTTTGTTCGGGGCTGCGGTGGGTAGTTTCGTGAATGTGTGCATTTATCGGTTGCCCCGTCGGCTGTCCATTGTTTACCCGCCATCCCACTGCCCTTTCTGCGGGGCAACCCTGACGGTTGTTGACCTTGTGCCACTGCTCAGTTATCTCTGGCTTGGGGGCAAGTGCCGTCATTGCAAAGCGCCCATCAGCCCCCGCTACTTCTTGGTGGAGTTGCTCACAGCGGTTCTGTTCGTCCTAACAGTGCAACGCTACCCTTTAGGCATTGAAGCCTTGCTGATTGCCGTTTCGTTAGCAGCGTTGGTGGTCATCGCTTTCGTGGACTGGGAGTTCTTTCTCGTCCCTGACGAAGCAGTGTGGGCGTTGGGAATTTTCGGCTTTTTGCGCCATGTCGCTCATTTGAACCCTCACAGCGTTCTGCTCTCGCTCTTCGGTGCGGTTTTCGCTGGCGCGCTTGTCTGGCTCATTGGTGTTCTCGGACGATGGATTTTTCGCAAAGAAGCGATGGGGTTCGGCGATGTCAAAATCGCTGCTGCCGTCGGCGCCCACTTGGGGTTCAGTTGGATGCTGCTGCCTTTCTTCCTCTTCAGCGTCTTTCTGGGCGCTTTCTTGGGGATTGGAATTGCCCTTTGGAAGCGAAAAGCCTTAACAGGCTACATCCCCTTCGGTCCCGCCTTAGCCATCGCGGCTGCCGTCGTGTTTCTTGCTCCAACCAGTGTCCTGCAATTCGTGCTGCGCCTTTACGGCATCACGCCATAACGAAAGCGAAGGTGATAGGCTGTGGAAGCGGGAACGGAAGCGATTATTGACCGCAGCAAACTCTTCCGTCTCGGCTACCATTGGATCGGCGACGAGGAAGCCTCTGCCGAGCAGATTGAGTTCGCCCGCCGTTTGCTTTACTTGCCCGTCGGGGCGAAAGTGCTCATGCCCTTTTGCGGTCCTGGTTGGTATGCCCACGAGTTAGCCATGTGGGGCTTTCAGATTGTCGGCACAGAAGAAAACCATCCTTTCCTTCAAGAAGCCCGCCAGCGCGCTCAGAGGTTGGGGCTATTGGCAACTTTCGTGCAAGTTCACCACTTGCGGCTGCCCTTTCGCTCAGAAGCGTTTGATGGCGTCATGGGGTTGGGTAACCGTTTTGGGTTCACGGGCAGTGAAGAGACAGACAGGCACTTCTTGACAGAGTTGGCTCGGGTGGTGAAACCGAAGGGACGACTCGTTTTCGCCCTTCCCCACCGTGACGGACTTTTGCTCCACTGGCGCGAGCGGGATTGGGAAACCCTTATGGATGGCACCCGCGTCCTCACTCACCGTCAGTGGGACCCCTTGACAGGGCAGATGTGGGAAGAATGGCACTTGCAGGACACGAACCCTGCTACCTTTGTCGTCATCTATCGGGTTTACACCGCCACTGAAGTGGAGCACTTGCTCCGTGAGTGCGGCTTTCAACTCACCAACGCATTCGGCAACTTCCTCGGCAGCGCTCTCACTCGCGAGAGCCAGTGGATGCTCATCCAAGCCGTGCGGGAGTGATTCCCTGCAAGAGCAAGGGAGCGCCAAAATTTTTGCGGTCGTCGTCAGACACAAACCGAAATCATGGGCAAGCAAAGGGGGTTGTGCGCGATGAAGTTGGCGGTGCAGGAAGGGTTACTGCCAGGAGCGTTGTTGGAAGAGAAACTGGAGAAAGCCGCTGCTTGGGGCTACGAAGGTGTGGAGTTTTGGGGCAGTGAGTGGTTGCTGCAAAACTTGTCGCAAGTGCGCAGCGCGGTGGAGAAAGCGGGGTTGAAGGTGAGCACCATTTGCGCGGGCTATCGCGGCTCCGTCCTTGACCCTGACCCCAGCGTCCGCCGACAAGCCGTAGAAGACATCAAAGCCCGCCTTACCGCTGCAGCGGAGTTGGGAGCGGTAGGGCTCATCTTCGTGCCCATCTTCGGCGGTCCACGCATCCCCGACCTTTCCCCTTACAAGAGCGCTGTTGACCTTGAAAAGGAATTGCTGCTGGTTACCCTTGAAGAGTTAGGCAAGCATGCCGAACAGGTCAAAGCGGTGCTGCTCTTGGAACCGCTAAATCGCTACGAGACCCACTTCCTTCGCCGCGTGGAGCAAGCGGTGGAAATCTGCGAGAAAGTGGGCAACCCTTATGTGGGCTTGATGGCGGACTTCTTCCACATGAACATTGAGGAAGCCTCCATCCCCGATGCCATCCGCAAAGGGGGCAAGTGGCTCAAGCATGTGCACTTAGCCGATAGCAACCGCTTGCTCCCCGGTTGGGGGCACACGGACTTTCGCAGCGGCTTCGCTGCCCTTAAAGAAATCGGCTTTGACGGCTTCATGGCGTTGGAGTGCGGAGTGCCCGGCGACCCGAACGAAACCCTCCCTCGCTGCGCTCAGTTCCTCCGAGAATGCATGGCATAGTGGGGGCACCATCGTTGACAGTTCGCCAAAGCGTGATAGCATAAAAGTAGCCGCACGCATCGGGTGACCGCTTATGGCAAGCAAAGACGGGAACAACCGCAACGGACATCGGGTGCCCAACAGCATAGCGAAGGTGGAGGATGGCAGCGGGAACGGCGAGACGCGCCTCGCCCGTTGGCACGCTGCGGGTAATGGCGGGACGACTTCCATCGCCCTTCCTGTTGAGCAGCGGCAAGTGGATTCCCGCAAGGCATGGTATCGTTGTCAACTGGGGCGCGCCCTGTGGACACTGGGGCGTGTCCAAGAAGCGTTGGAGCACTTTGAAAAAGCCTGCGAACTCATGCCTTGCGAACCTTACTATCGCTTGGAGTTAGCAGAAGCCTACCTCTCTTTGGAGCGCTATGACGACGCCATCGCCCAGTTGGAGCAAACCATCCTTTGGGCACCTTACGACGATTACTACCATGTCCGATTGGCTGCTGCCTATCTGTTAGTTGGGCGGCTGGACGATGCCATCGCAACGATGGAAAAAGCGGTCAAACTCAGCCCCCTCAACGCTTCCTACCACTGTCTCCTCGGCACCCTCTACTTGATGCGGGGCGATGAGGAGCGAGCAAGTTTCCACCTACGGTTTCGGTGGCAGTTGGACCAATACGACCGCAGTTTCCTTCGCCAGTTCCAAAAACTGTGTGGCGGTCATCTGAAGTTGCCAAAAGAGCATTAACCTTGCGGTGCCTCCAACCTTTCGGGCAAGGGGAACACAATCGCTGCACTTAGCCCAACCACACCTCCGTGCGAACGGACAAATCAGCAGATGGGCAAGGATGATTGGGAGGGGAAGCGATTGTTTCGGCGAAAGTTGGTTACTGAGCCATCTGCTGCTCCTTCCCCCGCTGGGACGAGTGGTAATGTTTTTGTCAAGTCCGAAGGGGTGCTTTTGTTTCCACGACCCGTGCCACAATGTGGGGACGGAGTTTGCATGAAGGAGGCGAGGATGATGGCGACGCTGAACCAGAGGGAAGTATGGCAGAAAGTTTACGCATGCTGGATGGGCAAGAACGCAGGTGGCACGTTGGGCGCCCCAGTGGAAGGGCAGCCTGGTCCCCACAACTTTGATTGGTATCCCCGCTTGCAAGAAGGTGGCATCCCTAACGACGATTTGGAAATGCAACTCATTTGGTTGGAAGCAGTCAAGCGCGCCAACTGGCGGATTACGGCGTCGGTGCTGGCACAAGCGTGGCTCTCCCACATCGGCTACAACTGGAACGAGTACGGCATCGCCAAACGCAACTTGCGTTGGGGCTTGCTCCCACCCCTCTCAGGCGCTTACGACAACGACTTTTGGAACGACTGCATGGGTTCCCCTATCCGCTCGGAAATCTGGGCTTGCTTAGCCCCCGCTTCGCCCCGCTTGGCTGTCCGCTTCGCTTTTGAGGACGCCATCGTTGACCACGCTGGTGGTGAAGGCGTGTGGGGCGAAATGTTCAACGCCGCACTGGAAAGCATCGCTTTTGTCAAGAGCGACTTGGATGAAGCCCTTGACTTGGCGCTGGCATTTATCCCCGAAGATTGCCTTATCGCTCGCGCTATCACCGACACTCGCCGATGGTGGGTGGAGTTGAAGGATTGGCGAAAAGTGCGCGAGCGCATCGCGGAAAAGTATTGGCATCGCGAACCGACTCACGCGCCGCAAAACCTCGCTTTCACCGTTTTGGGGTTGTTAGCCAGCGAAGGGGACTTCGGCAAAGCCATCACGACAGCGGTCAACTGCGGTCAGGACACCGATTGCACAGGTGCTACCGCCGGTTCGGTGATGGGCATTTTGCTGGGTGAAGTGCCGAAAAAGTGGGCGGAGCCATTGGGGGAAACAATCGCCACCAACCTCAGTTGGGGAGGCATCCGCAACTTCACCCCTCCACCTGACATTCGGGTGCTGACCGATGAAGTGGTAGCAGCAGCCAAGCAGTTGCTGGCTTGGTACGGTTCACCCGTGCAAATTGCTGACGCGCCGACAGACCTTTCCGATTTGCCCGACGATTGGCTTCGCCCTGACGACAGCATTTACGCCCTTTGGGAGCGTAACCGCTACCCGTGGCGAGTGGATTTTGACCTCAACGCGGTGCAAGTCAGCGTGGACTATCGCGGGTTGCCAACCATCAATCCTGAGGTGCCGAAGGAAGTGACGGTTTGGGTGAAGAATTGTCAACCCACCCCGCTTACCGTGACGCTCCTTTGGGATGCCCTATGGCAGGTAGAGTTGGCACACTCTTCTGCTGTGCTGCCTCCACAGACCGCTGTCGGGTTCAACGCTCGCATTTCTGCCCCTAATCACTTGCCGCAAACGCAAACACTCTGGGTGAAAGTGCAAATTCACGAGCGCTCGGCGGAGATGGCTGTTCCCGTAACCCTTATCGGCGAGCGGCGATGGCTTGTGCGACGGAATGGGGGAGAGGAGCGAACAGAGTGGGTGCCCACAAACCAGTTGCCATTGGAGCAGTGGCTTGGTGGTAAACCTGGGCAGGTGGAAGCCCGCCTTTGCTTGTGGTCGCCCCGACCGCAGCAAGTGGTGATTGGCTTCCCTTGTAACGGTGCCTTCCAGTTGTGGCTCAACGGCGTTCAACTGCTCGGTGCCCATCAACCCGACTACCTTGTCCGCCCCGGGCAGCAAGGACCCGCCAGCCATTACGCTAAAGCGAACCTGCGGCAAGGGCGCAACGAGTTGCGGGTTCAAGTGATTCGGGAACAGCAACCCGTTGACGCCTACTTGGTGCTCACTGACCCCACTGACTTGCACAAATGGGTGACCGATGTGGTGATGACTTGGTCGCTGTAGCGAAAAGCGTGAAAAACTTGGGTTGAAGCCACGAAGAGCGCAGGGCGGAGAAGTATGGGGCGGAAGGGCGCACGCCCAGAGGCGCCAAATTGCAGTCCGTTCAGGAAATGCCCTTGCATTCCGATTTTTCGGTGCATCAGGGGACACACCTTCCGTGTTGAACCACCATCACCCGCACGGAGTGACGCTACTTGCTCCTTGCTCTGTGTTCTGTGCTCCTTGCCTCGTTTCCCTGTTTCTTCGTCTCTCCTTCGTTCTCTGCCCTGCGTTCCAAAACTCAGTCACTGTAGGGGACGGGCAAGTTGCCCTTGCGGAGCGCAAACAGGATGGATGCCCATCGTCCATCGCCATGCAGGGGTTGGGGCAACTCGTCCTCTTTGAAGAAGCTGACATCGCGGCACTCGTGGGGCAACGGACGCAGTTCGCCGCCCAACACTTGACACTCGTAAACGAGGCAGTAGAAGGGGATGCCGAGGCTGAAGCGATGGACAAACCCATCCCAGACAGCGATGAGTCGCAAAGGCTCCACAATGAGCCCTGTTTCCTCTCGCACTTCCTTGACCGCCACATCGCTGGGCGTGTAGCCCACATCCGCCCAACCGCCTGGCAGAAACCAAGTGCCCCGGTCAGCGCGCTGGACAAGCAGCAACCGCTCGCGCTCATCAAACACGGCAGCGTTGATTACGACTTTGGGGGTGACATAGCCCGCTGCCATCGGCTGGACTTCTGAGCGCCATTGCTCAAAAAACTGGCGGACGGTCTCTTCATCGTCCTCTTGCCCTGTCAGTGCCATTGCCATCTCGGCAGCCAGTTTGAGCAACTCTTCGTAGCGCTCGCGCTCGTAAGGGCTCTGGGTGAAGGCTAACCCCGTTTGAGCGATGGCGCGCAACCGCGCTTGCCACAAACTTAACCGTTCCATGAAACTGCGCGGCATGGGTTTGTCCTCCTCGCATTGTTCATGGGACTTTTCGCAGTTGTGTAAATCTTAGCGAGCCTTTTCAGCCTTTGGCACGGGTTGCTTGCGGAAAGATGAGCCTGCCAAAATTTGAGCAGGGTTGCGTTTGAAGGTGATGGGGCAATGCAAATGTGCCCAAAGTGCAGTTGGAACAACTTTGACACGGCTCGCTTCTGCGCCAACTGTGGCGAGCCGCTGCGGGGCTTGCTGGGGCAAGGTGATGTATTGCAAGGGCGTTATCGGGTGCTGAAAGTTTTAGGCTGCGGTGGGATGGGCGCCGTTTACTATGCCGAGGACTTGCGACTGAATAACCGCCCCGTAGCGGTTAAGGAAAACTTTGACACCTCCCCCGAAAGCGCTGCCCAGTTCCGCGTTGAAGCGGAGTTGTTAGCCACTTTGCGCCACCCCAACCTGCCGCAGGTGTTTGACTACTTCACGGAACCACGCACGGGCAAGCAATACTTGGTCATGGACTACATCGCTGGCGAAGATTTGGAAGACATCGTGCAAAAGCGGGGACCGTTGGATGAGCGGACAGCGCTGCGCATCATGATGCAAGTGTTTGACGCGGTGGAATACCTGCACCGCCAGAACCCCCCAATCATTCACCGCGACATCAAACCCAGCAACATCAAGGTGCAGCCGGATGGCACAGCCGTTTTGGTAGACTTCGGGATCGCCAAGCGCTACCGACCTGGCGCTGAGACGGTAGGGGCTGCCGCTGCGGTGACGCCTGGTTATTCGCCGCCAGAGCAATATGGGCAGGGCATTACGGACCAACGCTCCGACATTTACGCGCTGGGTGCCACCCTTTACTTCGCCCTGACAGGACACGCACCGCCAGAAGCCATTGAGCGGGTCACTCATGGGGACAAGTTGGTGCCGCCCAGTCGGTTTAATCCGCGCCTTTCGCCCCACATAGAGCAAGCCATCCTGAAAGCAATGTCCATCCGTCCGATAGACCGCTTTTTCAGCGTAACGGAGTTCAAACGCGCCCTGCTAACACCTACCACGCGCCGTCCGACACCTGCCTACCAACCGACACCTCCGCCGTCACCTTCTCCCACCCCTCGTCGCTCCCGTCGCCCTCAACCGTCGCCCTCCCGATATCAACTGGAAACGGCGGGTGAAACGGCAGGGTGCTTCATGACCCTTGCTGAATTGCTTTTCTGGATAGCCATCTTATGGGCGATTTTCGGCGGCTGTCGTGGCTGCGTGGTGATTGCCGTTGGCTTTGTCCTTGCTCTCCTTATGGGTTGGTTTCTGGGCGGGTGGACAGGATTGGCGCTGGTTCTGAGCGTTGTCGTGCCTCTCCTTTGGCTACAAAAGTTGCTTTATAGCCTCGGTAAGCGGAGTGGGGTGACCGTTTGATGCTGCGTTGGTTCAAGCGCAAGGAGAGCGAAGCGGAAGTTTCCGAAACGCCGACAGAAACAGCGGAGGGATCGGAAAGGCAACCACCCCTCGTGTTCCTCCGAGAGCCGCCAACGGCAGGGGCGTGGTTGGAAGTAGAAGCAAACGATGGTCAGCGGTTTTACTTGCCCCTCACTCTCTCCACCATCCTCCTCGGCAGCGCGCCCGATTGCGACGGCGTGCTCACTGATGAAACGCTGCCAGGCGTGAGTGGGGTGGACAAAGTTTCGCCACACCATGCCCGCGTGGAACAGTGGAAGAGTAGGTGGGTTATCGTTCCTTTGAGCACGGAAGCAGCCGTTTTCGTCAACGGACGACGAACGGGCGAGAACGCGCTGCGCGACGGGATGGAAATAACCCTCGGTGAAAACGGCGTGCGCTTCACTTTCCGCTGTGTGGAAGAACCATCAGCATCTTAGGAGTTCGCTGCTACACTTGTCAATAGGGTGAGCGCTCATGGGCTGGCAACGCTTCTTTCAGGTCACGGGACGCGCCCTTGC